>Ga0206929_1099_pt1 | contig 21555 bp, 20 predicted proteins | sample Alteio_BWOrgHeat_19_FD_152929 | JGI IMG/M metagenome (GOLD analysis project Ga0206929, IMG submission 152929) | Enriched cells from forest soil in Barre Woods Harvard Forest LTER site, Petersham, Massachusetts, United States -... | ecosystem: Environmental > Terrestrial > Soil > Temperate forest >...
TGGTGAAAGAAGTTGCTTCCAAAACCGCAGATATTGCTGGTGACGGAACTACTACTGCTACCGTTCTGGCTCAAAGTATCATCAGTGAAGGTTTGAAGAATGTCGCTGCGGGTGCTAATCCGATGGACCTGAAGCGTGGGATTGACAAAGCAGTTATTTCAGTTGTAAATAATCTGAAAGCACAGTCACAAACCATTGGCAACGACAGTAAGAAAATCCAGCAGGTAGCTTCCATCTCTGCCAATAACGATGAAAACATCGGAAAGCTGATTGCTGAAGCATTTGCCAAAGTAGGTAAGGAAGGTGTTATTACAGTTGAAGAAGCAAAAGGCACTGACACTACGGTTGACGTGGTGGAAGGTATGCAGTTTGACCGCGGTTACATTTCCCCTTATTTCGTTACCAATAGCGAAAAAATGGAAGCTGAATTGCAGAATCCCTACATTCTTATTTATGATAAGAAGATCTCTGCAATGAAGGATATCCTGCATATTCTCGAAAAGGTTGCCCAGGGCGGCCGTCCGCTGCTCATCATTGCTGAAGACCTGGAAGGTGAAGCACTGGCCACACTGGTTGTAAATAAATTACGCGGTACATTGAAAGTAGCTGCTGTAAAAGCTCCTGGTTTTGGTGATCGCAGAAAGGAAATGCTGCAGGATATTGCGATCCTCACTAAGGGTATCGTGATCAGCGAAGAACAGGGGTACAAACTGGAAAATGCTGACCTCAGCTATCTGGGAACTGCCGCTTCCGTTACAATTGACAAAGACAACACAACTGTTGTTGGCGGAAAAGGAAAGAAAGAAGATATCGTTGCACGTGTAAATCAGATCAAAGCACAGATTGAAACAACGACTTCTGACTACGATAAAGAAAAATTACAGGAACGCCTCGCTAAGCTGAGTGGTGGTGTGGCTGTATTGTATATCGGTGCTGCAACTGAAATGGAAATGAAGGAGAAGAAGGATCGTGTCGACGACGCACTGCATGCCACAAGAGCTGCCGTGGAAGAAGGCATCGTTCCGGGTGGTGGAGTTGCATATATCCGCGCAATTGAAGGACTTGATAAACTGAAAGGCGCATCCAACGAAGACGAAACAACTGGTATCCTGATCGTGAAACGTGCGATCGAAGAACCTCTTCGTCAGATCGTTCACAACTGCGGTCTGGAAGGAAGTATCGTCGTTCAGAAGGTGAAGGAAGGAAAACTGGACTACGGTTTTAATGCCCGCACTGAAGTGTATGAAAATCTCTACAAGGCCGGTGTTATCGATCCGACAAAGGTTACGCGTATCGCACTTGAAAATGCGGCTTCGATCGCAGGTATGCTGCTCACTACAGAATGTGTGGTGGCAGATAAGCCGAAGAAAGAAGAAGCACATGCACATCCAGGTGCCGGTGCACCCGGAATGGGCGGAATGGATTATTAATAAAACCAAAAGCCTTTATAAAATAAAAACCTCCCGCATTGTCGGGAGGTTTTTTAGTTTATGCCGCTGTAAAGACCAACGCCGATTAATGTGGCGAATATGTAAAAGTAGAGAATTAATAATGTGGCAGTTGAATGGTAAATGACAATGTGAGAATATGAATTCTGCATCTCTACAAAGAAAGATTGGCTTTTTCGATTGCGAAAAAAAGGAGTTCTCCGGGGCCGTGAAATAAACTTTGTCAAAAAATAATCCCTGCTATGGGATAAGAAGATGCCTTGTCTTGCTATTCTGCTAGGGTTCCCGAATCCCAAATACATACCCACATTATCATTTACCATTCAACTGCCACATTATTAATTCTCTACTTTTACATATTCGCCACATTGCCCCGTTTTATGCCTTATTGGTTTTCAGGCTTTGGGCTTTCGGTTTCAGGCTCAGATCACCGATGGTCTTCTTTTCGAGTAATTTAAGATTGGCATCGCGCACCTGAATCAGGACATCCCGCAGGCCGCAGTGTTTTTCGTCACAGTTCGTACATTTTTCGTAGAAATACAAACTCACGCAGGGGAGAAGGGAAATCGGGCCGTCAATCAGGCGCATAACGGTCGCCAGTGTAACCTGATTGGGGTCTTTACCAAAGAAGTAGCCGCCCCCTTTTCCTTTTTTACTTTCCAGAATACCTGCTTTTTTGAGTTCAAGCAGGATATTTTCGAGAAACTTGAGGGGAATTCTTTTCTTTTTCGAGATTTCGGCGATAAGTACTGGTCCTTCGTTTTCTTTTTCAGAAAGATACATCAGTGCCTGAAACGCATATTGGGACTTTTTTGAAAGCATAGGGAAATTCTGTTACAAGATAATAACATTTCACGAGTCAAAGAGTTGGCGAAAAGTTGTCAGTTGTGAGTTGTTAGTTATTCTTGGCAGGTATTAATAACTAACAATTTACAATAACAACTAAAATCCGAGTACATCCTTCATGGAAAAAATTCCTTTTTTATGCTGGATGAACTCAGCGCCAAGAACAGCTCCTCCGGCAAAGCCAACACGGCTGTGGGCTGTATGGATGATTTCTATATCGTCAATGGCAGAGTAATATTTTACTTCATGGGTACCCGGTGCCGGATCAATACGTTCACTGAGAATCGGCAATTCCCCGGCGGTTTCCGCGGGTCGGTTTACCCATTTTTTCAATGAAGGGATTTCGTTCATGATCTGTTCTGCAAGTGATATGGCTGTTCCGCTGGGGGCATCCTTTTTCTGGGTATGGTGTGTTTCCCGCATGACAACCTGATACTCGGTATGGTTGGCCATGAGGACGGCCAGTTTTTTATTGAGCTCAAAAAAAATGTTAACGCCGATACTGAAATTGCTGGAGTATAAGAACGCCACATTACTTTTTTCAAATACCTGTACGACCATCGGGTATTCGTCGAGCCAGCCTGTAGAACCACAAACAGCCGGTATACCGGCTTCAGCGCATTTTAAAAGGTTTGCCGGAGCACTCGACGGTCCGGTGAATTCAATGGCCACGTCGGCTTTCGATAAATTTTCCGGGGTCATATCATGACCATTTTCCAGATCGATTTTCAATACGATGTCATGGCCTTTGGAAAGTGCAATCTGCTCGATGGCTTTGCCCATTTTACCGTAACCAATGAGTGCAATTCTCATAATCTTAAAGATATTAATTCATGTTCAATGCCCGTGGTCTTGGTTTATGTATGTCAAATGCGACAGTTAAGCCGGCGCTAGGTGTCGGACCGGGCAGTATGAAAGGTTTTATCCTGAAACTCAGATCACTGTTCACGTTAAAATCCTTCAGATGTGCATCCACGGTCGCATCCACGATGTTCAATGCATAAAATATTACAAAATAGAGAACCGCATAATCCTGATATTTACGAAAATTATCCCGATTCGTTATAATGCTGTTTTCGGCTCCTGCCTGTACCAGCGGCAAAAGCGCCGGATCAACCTTTGAAAGACTGTCGGTGTTGGTGGTTCCATTTACCGTCACCACGAGTGCATACTGGCATTTCTCATACCAGCTTTTATTATAAAAGTAAAAATAAGCCGGGATGCCGATCGCAGCATACACGATGGGTACTTTCCAGTATTTTTTATTGTAAACCTGTCCCGCACCTGGCAGGATCGCCGAATAAATGGTTGCCCTTCTTGGATTGTCTCTTCTTTTTTTGGCGATGGAGTCCTTTTGTGCCTGAGACATCTTTTTTCCGACATAAATACTGTCGTCTTTTTCAAGTGTCGAATCAGAAAGCTGTTTTGCCGGAAGACTATCTTTTTGCTGGGCGCTGACCTTGAGGGTAAAAAAAAGACCTGCAAAAAAGAAAATAAAAAATACCTGCCTCATACTGAACACTTAATTGATCTGTACGCCGAGCTGGTCCAGAATTTTATTTAGTTCCTGCTGTGAATAGTATTCAATGCTGATACTTCCTGATCCCTTTGTGCTGTGATGCAGTTTGACCCTCGTGCTGAAATGCGTCGCTAAAGTATCTTCTATTTTTCTGTAAGGTTCCGCCAGTCCGGCTTTTACCGATATTTTAACAGCGGGTGTCGTTTTGTATAATTTGCGAACGAGCTCTTCGGTTTGCCTGACCGATAAAGAACGGTTTTTTATTTCATTAAAAAGATAAAGTTGTTTGTCGACGGTATCAACATTGATCAGTGCACGGGCATGACCCATTGAAATCAAATTATTCCGGAGCGCTACCTGGATATCCGGCGGAAGTTTTAACAGTCTGACATAATTTGCTACGGTACTTCTTTCTTTGCCCATACGTTCGGAAACCTGTTCCTGTGTATAATTCAGTTCATCCATCATACGCTTGTAGCTCAGTGCAATTTCCATGGCATTCAGATCCTCCCTTTGCAAATTCTCAAGCAGGGCGAGTTCGAGCAGCTGATGATCATTGGCCTGTCTGACATAAACCGGTATGTCTTTTATGCCGGCTATACGGCCTGCACGAAAACGGCGTTCACCGGAAATAATCCGGTATTTTCCGGAAGGAAGTTTAGCGACCGTTATCGGTTGTATAATATCATGCATCCGGATGGATGCGGCCAGTTCCTGTAAAGCAGTTTCATCAAAATCTTTTCTGGGCTGTTTCGGATTGGTCTCAAACTGATCGAGTGGAATGCGCAGGATGCCGGTAATATTTTCTGCAATAGCCGGCATGAGGTTCCCCGCGGCGGTTTTCAGATCTGAATCGATATGCTGCAGGAGGGAACGGATTCCTTTTCCAAGTGCTTCCTTGTCTTTTTTATTCGGAGTCGTCATGATAGTTGGTTCAAATTTCTCTGGCTAATCAAGGATGCGTTCTTCCTGACTCATTTTCGTCATATTGTTTTTCTGCAAAACTTCTTTGGCCAGGTTCAGGTAATTCATCGCGCCCTTACTATAAGCATCATATAAAATCACCGGCTTGCCGACGCTTGGAGCCTCACTGATTTTTGAATTGCGGTGGATGATGGTATTAAAAACAATTTCATCGAAATGCTTCCTCACTTCACTGACTACCTGGTTACACAGGCGCAACCGTCCGTCGTACATCGTCATCAGTATGCCTTCTATGGCGAGATTCGGATTCAGGCGGCTCTGAACAATTTTAACAGTATTCAGCAACTTGCCCAATCCCTCCAGCGCAAAGAATTCCGTTTGTACGGGAACGATCACCGAGTCGGCTGCAGTCAGAGCGTTGACGGTAATCAATCCCAGAGACGGGGAGCAGTCAATGATGATAAAATCATAATTTTTCCGGAGTGGCTCCAATATGTTTTTTAAAACACTTTCTCTGTCCGGATAATTGATCATTTCAATTTCAGCCCCCACCAGGTCAATATGGGAGGGAACCAGGTCCAGGTTGGGAACTTCAGATTTCAACACCACATCCCGGGCGGCCACGTGGTTAACCATGCAGTCATACAGACTTTGCGTGATATTATGCAGGTCAAATCCAATCCCGGTCGTACTGTTTGCCTGCGGATCCGCGTCCACCAGCAGGGTCTTGAATTCGAGAACGGCAAGACTGGCCGCTAAATTAATCGCGGAAGTTGTTTTTCCTACTCCACCTTTCTGATTCGCCACTCCGATGATTCTTGCCATGTTCCAGTTTCAGGTTGTTTAAGTTATTGTCGACGGGTCCACCCGTTTGAATGATTCGTGAAAGTACAAAATTACCTCCCCTTTCCTGCCTGATAACGCGTAAAAATACAAACTTGCCGGCCGAGTTCAGAAAAATACCGCTTCGTCTTAACTTGCATCCCCATGTATCTTATAATATCAGGCACAAACCGTAAGGACAGTTTTACCCTGCGCGTCGCCAAACTTTATCAAACGCTTTTAAAGAAAAAAAAAGTAGAGGCTCCCGTTCTTTCCCTGGTTGGCCTGGACCTGCTCGAACGCAATCCCACGGTCCTGGAGTTGGAAAAAAAATGGCTTCTGCCCGCCGGGAAATATATTTTTATCAGCCCCGAGTATAACGGAAGTATTCCAGGTGTATTAAAATGTCTGATCGACGTTTCGGATGTAAAAAAAGTATGGAAGGGGAAAAAAGCCCTGCTGACCGGCGTTTCCACGGGAAGGGCCGGCAACCTTCGGGGAATGGATCATTTGACAGGCATTATGCACTTTGTTGGTACGATAGTTCATCCGAACAAACTTCCTATTTCCATTGTTGACACCCTGTTTAAGAAAGAAGAACTGGCCCACCAGGAAACCCTGGCCCAGATCAGTCTGCAGCTGGATGAGTTCATCGATTTTTAATGTTTGATTAAATCTTTTCTATGCGGAATTCGGCTTTCATTTGGATTGTAGCCCTGCTCATGACAGCCATTGATTTTTATGTTTTCCAGGTGGTTAAAATGCTGTGCCAGGGATCTTCATCCCGGACAAAATCGATTGTCTTTAACACATACTGGACCCTGTCCATCGCAATCATTGTGCTGTTTGTTTTCCTGCCCTTTCTGAATGCCGAACGATGGCCTAAAAACCTGCGCAACTATCTTTTTGCAACCATCGTCGGATTTTTCTTCGCCAAATTAATTGCCTCTGTTTTTTTCCTGATCGACGACCTCAGGCGCGCCATACAATGGGCCGTGGGAAAAATATTTTTCAGGAATACGGAAGGCGAAAGCGAGATGAACGAAGGCATTTCCCGGTCAGTGTTTCTCAGCTGGCTTGGAATTGGTATCGGAGGCACGCTCATTTCTTCACTCATATATGGCTTCTCCAATAAATACAACTATCATATACGGCGTGTTCCGCTTGCCTTCAGCAACCTGCCGCCGGCATTCCGGGGTTTGAAAATTGTACAGATTTCAGATATTCATTCCGGAAGTTTTGACAACAAAAAAGCCGTGGAAAAAGGGGTTCAGATGATCCTTGACCTTCAGCCCGACCTGATATTGTTCACAGGCGATCTGATTAACGACCGCGCAACAGAAATGAACGGGTATGAAGATGTTTTCAGCCGGCTGAAGGCACCGATGGGCGTTTTCTCCACACTCGGCAATCATGACTACGGCGATTATGTGAAATGGCGTAGCCTGGATGCCAGAAATCAGAATATTGAGAATCTGAAAAACCTGCAGACTGCCATGGGCTGGCGTTTGCTGATGAATGAACACGTAGTGCTGGAAAGGGAGGGGCAGGAAATTGCGCTGATCGGAATTGAGAACTGGAGCGCGAAAGCAAGATTCCCAAAACACGGGAAGATGTGGGAAGCCTATCCGGGCACGGAAAAATATCCATTTAAAATTCTGATGAGCCACGATCCCAGTCACTGGGATGCGGAGGTCAGACCGAAGTATGGAGATATTGACCTGACATTGGCCGGCCATACCCATGGAATGCAGTTCGGAATAGAAATCCCGGGTTTCAGATGGAGCCCCGTAAAATATGTGTACAATCAATGGGCCGGCCTGTACGAAGAAGGCAGGCAGAAATTATATGTAAACCGGGGATATGGGTTCATCGGCTATCCCGGCAGGGTGGGTATACTTCCGGAAATCACCCTGATCGAGTTGGTATAATTTTTAAGGCAACTCATTAAAGAGCTGTTAAAATAAATAAACAGCTTACGAAATCCCCGGATTAAACGTTCGGGGTAATAATAAGTCAACAATCAAAATAAATCACTTATGAAGAAATTAAGTTTTCTTGCTTTAGCCGTTTTTGTTTTTTCGGTATCCGAAATTCAGGCGCAGGGTTTTCATCTGGGTATTAAGGCGGGAACCAATCTGGCAGAATTGAATGGACGCTCCTTCGATGATGGATTTAAATGGGGTTTTAGTGCCGGTGCATTTGCGGAACTTAATTTTACGGGGCAATGGGGTATACAGCCTGAAGTATTGTTCAATCAGTCTACATCGCAAACAGCCAGCAGTTTTAATACGATCGTGGACAATGGTATCAATAATCAGACATTCAGACTCAATTACTTAAGCATACCTATTTTACTTTCTTTTAAGCCCATACCCCTGCTGAGTTTTCAGCTCGGGCCTCAGTTCGGGATTCTGATGAATACCAGCGAAACCATCGTCGGAAATGGAGAAAAAGCTTTCAAATCAGGTGATTTTTCCATGGTTGGCGGTGCGCAGCTCAATCTTGGTGGTTTCAAAGCCGGCGCACGGTATATCGTCGGACTGACAGATCTGAACGCCGTAAATGACGCCGATACCTGGAAAAACCAGAATTTCCAGCTTTATGTCGGATTTCGCATTCTTTAAGCCTAACGCTTAACGCCTAACGCCGAACGCTTAACGCCGAACGCTCAAGGCCCTGCACGTAATGCTATTGGATTGCTGGAATTTCGGGATGTGTAAATAATGCAGAAAATACAGTGGCGCTCTTTACTATCTCCACATTAATTACGTTATCTAAATTGCGTTAGGCGTTAGGCGTTCGGCGTTAAGCGTTCGGCGTTAGGTGTTAAGCGTTAGGCGTTCGGCGATACACGTAAATGGCACTAAACTTGAGCATAAAGGGTTCAACCCTAAAAAGATAGGATAATACCAAAAGAGGTGTTATTTTGTCACCCTTTTGAATGTATGAACGAAAAATTCTTTTTTCAGCGCAGTGAACAGGAAATGGATTTCATGCCCATTATCCCGATTAATGAAACAGAGCACGATAACCTTGCTGATGCCGAGATTCCCCAGGAAATTCCGATTCTTCCCTTACGTAATACGGTACTTTTTCCGGGCGTGGTACTCCCGATTACCGTCGGCAGGGATAAAAGCATAAAGGCGGTCCATGACGCTTACAGGACTGACAAATTGATTGGCGTTTTGGCACAAAAAGACAGCAGTGTGGAAGATCCCAGTTTGAACGAACTGGTTGCCGTAGGAACGATTGCACGCATCATCAAGGTGATTAAAATGCCCGATGGGGGGACCACCGTTATTCTGCAGGGAAAAAGAAGATTTAAAGTGGGTGCCATCACCACAGATGATCCCTATTTCAAAGCACAGGTTATCCTGCTTCAGGAAGAAGAGGCGCCGAAGGACCAGGATTTTGAAGCCTATGTTTCAAACATCAAAGACCTGGCAGCACAGATCATTCAACTTTCACCGAATATCCCGACAGAAGCGTCTATTATTCTGAAAAATATTGAAAACCCATCCTTCCTCATTCATTTTATTTCGAGCAATCTGAATTCGGAGCTGACCGAAAAACAGGAACTTTTACAAACTGACCATATCAAATCCAGGGCTGACCTGCTGATGCAATTGTTGCAGCGGGAACTTCAGTTTGCCGAGTTGAAAAATAAACTTACCAATAAAACAAAAACAGAACTCGACAAACAGCAACGGGATTATTTTCTGCAGCAACAGCTCAAGAGTATCAAAGATGAACTGGGCGGAGACAGCAACGAGCGGGAGTTGCGCGATATGCAGAAAAAAGCGGAGTCAAAGAAATGGCCGCAGGCAGCAAAGGAAATTTTTAAAAAGGGGATCGAGAAGCTGGAACGAATGCACCCCAGCACACCGGACTATTCCATCGTCTACAACCATCTGGATCTTATGCTGGATCTGCCCTGGAATGAATTTACCGATGATCAGTATGATCTGAAGAAAGCATCCAAAGTGCTGGACCAGGATCATTACGGAATGAGGAAAGTGAAAGAGAGAATACTGGAATATCTCGCTGTTTTGAAATTAAAGGGCGACATGAAGAGTCCAATCCTTTGTTTCGTCGGACCTCCGGGTATCGGCAAAACCTCCCTTGGCAAAAGTATCGCCAATGCCATCGGTAGGAAATATGTCCGGATAAGTCTCGGTGGACTGCACGACGAAAGTGAAATCCGCGGGCACCGTAAAACTTATATCGGAGCTATGCCGGGCAGAATTTTGCAATCGCTTCGAAAAGTAAAATCATCCAATCCGGTGATGATCCTGGACGAGATTGATAAAGTCGGAACTGATTTTCGCGGCGATCCCTCTTCTGCACTTCTGGAGGTGTTGGATCCCGAACAAAACAATACTTTTTACGATAACTACCTGGAACTTGAATATGATCTGAGCCGGGTCCTTTTCGTTGCAACCGCAAACGATATTGGCCATATCCAGCCGGCACTGCGCGACCGAATCGAAATCATCGACCTGAGCGGCTATGCTGTGGAAGAGAAAGTGGAAATTGCAAAACGCCACCTTATACCCAAGCAACAGGAAGCCCATGGTTTGAAGGATGTCTATCTCAAATTGTCGGATAAGAACCTGATGAAAATAATTTCGGATTATACCCGGGAAAGCGGAGTCCGCGAGCTGGACAGGCAACTGGCTTCCATCATGCGGTATGAAGCCAAGGAATATGCATTTAAGAATAAGCTGAAAGCCTCTGTTTCTGAAAAAGATATCGAAAAAGTATTGGGTAAGCCCAGATATAGCAATGATCTCTATAAGGTCGCCAATATGCCGGGTGTTGCAGTGGGACTCGCATGGACTTATGTAGGAGGCGATATCCTCTTTATCGAAACCAGTATCAGCGATGGGAAAGGGGAACTTAAGCTCACCGGAAATCTGGGCAATGTCATGAAGGAAAGTGCCACTACTGCGCTGACCTATCTTCAATCCAATGCAAAAAAATATGGCCTGAATCAGGAAGTTTTTGCGAAGAAAACCCTTCACATACATGTTCCCGAGGGTGGAACACCTAAGGACGGACCCAGTGCGGGTATAACCATGATGAGTTCACTGGCTTCGGCCATTACGGGCAGAAGGGTAAAGCCCTACCTCGCGATGACCGGGGAAATCACATTACGCGGGCAGGTATTGCCGGTTGGTGGTATCAAAGAGAAAATTCTTGCTGCCCGAAGAGCCGGCATCAAGGAAGTGATCCTGTGCTGGCAAAACGAAAAAGATATTAGTGAAATTGATTCCAATTTTATCAAGGGTCTGAAGTTTCATTATGTCAAGACGATGCAGCAGGTGCTTGAACTCGCGCTTGTTTAAAACCCATTTAAAGCCTAAAGCCTAAAGCCCAAAGCCTGACACCTGAATTGTATGATGTCATTTAATTATCGTCTTCGTATTCCAAAAATGTATTCTCAAATTTTCACATTTATGCTTTAGGCTTTGAGCTTTCGGCTTAAAAAGGGGATTAACAGCTCTTTCACAATTCAAGGTTAAACCATTGTATTTTCCTTACGTTATAATTACAACCACAAAGATTTTCATGTTGGTTGTTTTAAGGGTTAAAAAAAGTTCCTCCATGTCTATGGAGGAATTCTTTTTTATGCTTCACGCTTAGCGCTTTCAAATCTGATCTGTCATTACATTTCCGCACTTTCAAACTTCCATACTTGGCTTTAGGCTTTGGGCTTTAAGCTTTGGGCTTTTAAAAGCTTCCATCGGTTGAAGGCCAAGCAGTTCAAACATGGCATTATCCTCCTCAAATGAAGGATTCGGGGTGGTTAGCAGCTTATCACCAGCGAAAATGGAATTTGCACCGGCCATGAAACAGAATGCCTGTTCCGGAATACTCATTTCAGTACGGCCCGCACTCAGCCTCACCATGGTTCCAGGCATGAGGATCCGGGCGGTCGCAATCATGCGAACCATATCCCAGATATCAACTTTCGGATTGTTTTCAAGCGGAGTTCCTTTAATCCTGACAAGCGCGTTAATCGGCACGCTTTCCGGGTGTTCCGGCAGGGTGGCCAGTGTTAACAGCATATTGATCCGGTCCTCATGCGTTTCACCGAGACCGATAATTCCGCCACAGCAAACGCTAATTCCCGCTTTCCGCACGTTTCCCAATGTATTCAGGCGATCGTCGTAGGTACGTGTGGTTATGATCTCATCATAATACTCGGGTGAGGTATCCAGGTTGTGATTGTAGGCATAGAGACCCGCATCCGCCAGTTTTTTGGCCTGCGAACCGGTGAGCATACCCAATGTACAACAGACTTCCATACCCATGGCATTGACGCCCTTCACCATATCCAGGACCCGGTCAAAATCCCGGTTATCCCGGACTTCACGCCAGGCGGCCCCCATGCAAAAACGGGTGGAACCCGCCTGTTTGGCTTTTTGTGCGTATTCGAGTACTTCTTCGGTCTGCATCAGCGCATGTACTTTAATATCTGTATGGTATCTCGCAGCCTGAGGACAATAAGCACAGTCTTCACTGCAACCTCCCGTTTTTACGGAGAGCAGGGTGCAAACCTGGACTTCGGCTGTATTATTATACATTCGGTGAACGGTTGCAGCACGGAAAATGAGCTCGAGCATCGGCATCTCATATATTTCCTGTATTTCTTCTTTTGTCCAGTTGTTGCGGATCATTATCCAGATTTTAGGGTGAACCGAAATTATAAATGGTAGCTGAAATTCGTTTTGGGTGTAAGCGCCAACAGGGTTTCATATATCAGCAATATGGTCTGTTCAATATCCTTCCGGTTTAGCATTTCAACTGTTGTATGCATATAACGAAGGGGAATTGAAATCAGGACCGACGGGCATCCCTCATTGGCATAGGCAAAGGAATCCGTATCAGTGCCCGTACTCCGGGATACTGCCCTGAGCTGCACCGGAATATTTTTTTTGGCTGCCGTTTCACGCACAAACGCAAGCAGCTTATTATGAACGGCGGGTCCGAAAGCAAGTGAAGGCCCCTTACCACAGGTAACATCACCTTCGACCAGTTTATTCACCATAGGCGTTGCGGTATCATGTGTCACATCGGTGATAATTGCCACATCCGGTTTTATTCGCCGCGCAATCATTTCGGCACCCCGCAATCCAACTTCCTCCTGTACCGCATTCACGATATATAAACCGAAAGGAAGTTTCTTTTTATTTTCCTTGAGAAGACGTGCTACTTCGGCGATCATGAATCCACCGATCCGGTTGTCGAATGCCCGGGCAATCAGGGTATCGTAGGCCAGTTCATCAAAGCCATCCCGGTATGTTGCCACGGATCCCGGATGAATGCCGAGTGCTTCCACTTCTTTCCGGTTGCGGGCACCGCAATCCAGAAAAAGATTATCCAGTTTGGGATGTACTTCTTTAGCATCCGGATTACCCATGCGGGTATGTATTGCGGGCCATCCGAAAACAGCTTTCACCGGACCTTTCGATCCGTGAATAATGACCCTTTGTCCGGGTGCCACCTGATGATCCACGCCGCCATTTCTTTTCAGGTATAACAGGCCTTCCGGATTGACATAATTGACAAACCAGCTGATTTCATCTGCATGGGCTTCAATCACCACCCTGAAAGCGGAGTTCGCATTGATCACGCCCACACCGGTTCCATAGGCATCCGTGAAATAGGAATCTATATAAGGCTTCAGGTAATTTATCCATATTTTCTGGCCTTCACTTTCAAAACCCACAGGTGAAGGTGTATTAAGATATTTCTTCAGAAAATCAAGTGCAGCAGATGAGAGGATAGATTTTTTTGAAATGTCAAAACGGCTGGCTTTGGCCATGAAAAGAATTTATGGCCAAAAATAATCAAATTGACAGTATCGCCATCAGTAATGCTGAAAGCATCATTAACCCGTCCAGAACAAAATAAAAAAGATAATCCGAACCGCTTTTCTTTGCCCGTGGATAAAGGATCAGAAGAATGATGCCGGGAACGAGTAATATCAGGATCATTAACAAGGATAAACCCGAAAGGAGCAGGGCAATTGTAAATCCCGAAAATGCAATAATACTCGAATAAAACAGCCGGTTTACTGCCGTTTCATCGAAATAATTTACAAAGGTCCGGATTCCCTCTACCTTATCTTCCTCCCGGTCGCGATAGTCGAACAGCAGGCAAATCGAATATATCAGAAAAAAACGACTGGCAGCAAACCATTTCATTTCATGATTGAAATGCAGGCCTGCGACGAACACCGGCAAAATGGCCGTCACATACGTCCACACCGTCGTGAGAAAAATGGTTTTCCCGATAGCTACCTGTTTGAAAAAACGGAAATAGGGAAGCGGGATTTTTGGCGCAGAATATAAAAAAGTAAGCAGGGTGGCAAAAAAAAGCGCGAACCAGTGGGATCTCAGTTTATAAAAAAAGATAACCGAACCGATAACGCCGGCGAAATAAAAAAGCAGGTGGGCATTTTTATGGTGCAGAGACCATTGCGATCTGTCAGGAGAGGTCTTGGACTGAGGGGTCAGGTACCAGTGAAAATTGTAGCTGCAGATGGTCGCGAAAAAGACAAACCAGTAATAATCGTAGGAAACAGCAATATGAAGTAAATAATAGCTTTGCCAGGTCATTAAAACCGCGCAAAGTGAAATGTAAATACTGCTGAAAAGGGAAAAATCAAAAACTTTTCGGATCCAGACCAAGTGTTTAAGGATTATTGAAGAAGAACAATTTTTCCGGTGATTGCCGTATCACTCGAGTTGCCATTCAGGTCCCTGAGCAAAAACCGGAAATCGATTGTGTCGTTCTCGCCATTATCAATATGAATATCTGAATAATTCAGGGTTACACTGAATTCAGCAGAATTTGCATTCGGAGTTCCCGGCATGATCGTATCAAATGTGTCAGTGGTCTGATTGTCAGGCGGAACCGGCTTTTCGTTGTACCGGTGACGAATGATGAATAAGGTGTCGCCGCTCAGGTTGCCATTTTTCTGGGAATAAGACAATACAGCATTGAATTCCCCACCTGGAGGCACTTCGGATGTGAATGATTTTATCTTGATATTCGGGACTACCTGGTTATTATCTTTACTGCATCCAAGCGCCAATAAAAATATGCAAAACAAAACGAGCAACCTGGACTTCATGAGTATGATTTGAGGACGGCACAATTTAAGGATTTTCACGAAATGCTTTAGCATTGTGCCCGTTTAACTTTTTGATTCGACATATTCCATCCGCATGCAGGATTTGAACAGCCATTCTTCCAATTATCAATACGACAGGATCTTTAATGGGTTGCCGGATAATTTTAATTCAAGGGCTTTGGAGGTTTTTAGATACCAGTTTGCTGAAAACACACTGTACAGAAAATTCGCTGAACGCTTTAGTGCAAATCCTGAAACGACGCGGGAATTAAAACAGATTCCCTTTCTGCCGGTTTCCTTTTTTAAAACCGATGCTGTCTCAACAGGAGAATTTATTCCGGAAATGATTTTTGAAAGCAGCCGGACCACGGGTCAGATTCCGGCCCGGCACCTGGTAAAACAACTTGCCGTATATCGTGAAAGTTTCGTTAAAGGTTTCGAATTTTTTTATGGCGACCCGAGGAATTATTGTTTTCTGGCTTTATTGCCTTCTTACCTGGAAAGGAGCGGTTCATCCCTTGTTTTCATGGTGAATGAACTCATGCGACTCAGCGAACATTCGGAAAGTGCTTTCTATTTATATGACCTGGAAAAGCTTCACCAGGTTCTGGCAAAACTGGAAAAAAACAAACAGCAGACTTTGTTGATAGGCGTCAGCTTTGCACTGCTGGATTTTGCAGAGAAATATTCCATACAGTTATCTCATGCCATCGTAATGGAAACAGGAGGCATGAAGGGCAGGAGAGAAGAAATCACCCGCATCGAACTGCATGAAAAACTAAAGAAAAAGCTGGGGTTGTCAAGGATTCATTCTGAATATGGGATGACTGAGCTTTTATCCCAGGCTTATTCAGCAGGAGATGGTATCTATAAACCGGTTCCCTGGATGAAAGTACTGGTTCGTGACGAAGATGATCCGCTAAACCTGCATGAATCCGGCGAAGGGTTATTGAATATCATCGACCTGGCGAACCGGGAATCCTGCGCTTTTATCGCAACGGACGATGTGGTGAAACTTTATGCAGACGGAAGTTTTGAAGTCCTGGGCAGAATGGATAACAGCGATATCCGGGGCTGCAGTCTGCTTGTCGTTTAAGGATAATCAATGTCAATCAGGCCGGAACATGCCAGCCGGCAATTTTTCGCGCTGCTTTCTGTGGCCAGTTCAATCAGCCGGACTGCATTGAAACCGTGCTCCGGTTTTACTTTTAGTGTTTCTCCGAATCGGATTGTCCGATACAGATCCCTGTAATAGCCACCATAATTACCCGGTAGTGAAGGATATTTTCCTTTCAATATTTTTCCGTCGATTTCAGTGTGAAGCAGTCCATATATATCTTCGGATTCACGACCCCAGTCAGGGGACGTTGGCAGGATTCCTTTTCTGAGTAGCGCTTCCTGCGGATCTTCTCCGGATTTGATAAATGAACCCAGCTTGCCATGAATGGCGTATCGAGGACCGGGCTCACGGACAAGCATACCCGATTTTAAAATGATTTTTGTGAAACCATAGTCGAGCCAGAGTTCAAAATAATCGGTTGTTCTGGCGTGATCTCTTTGTATGCGGATGTCTGCCGTTACAAATTCCGGCAGGCCAAAAAGACAAAAGGCCTGGTCAATGAGATGTGCACCCAGGTCATATAATATACCGCTGCCGGGTTCATTTTCTTCCCGCCACGCATTGGGCCTGAGCTCGGGACGGAACCTGTCGTAGTGCGCTTCGAATTCGACAATTTCTCCCAGTTTTTTTTCATTCAGCAGTTTCCGTATGGTTAAGAAATCAGAAACGTATCGACGGTTTTGATATACGCTTAGTACACGGTTTTTTTTTGTTGCCAGTACTATCAGTTTTTTTGCTTCCACTGAAGTAATGGTGAAAGGTTTGTCCACCACCACGTGCCTGCCTGCTTCAAGGGCCATCCTGGCATATTCAAAATGAGAATCATTCGGTGTCGTGATCACGATAAGTTCCAGATCTTCGTCGGCCAGCATTTCTTCCATGGTTCGCACGATTTGCACCTGCGGATATTTTTCTTTTGCGCTGTCCGAATGTCTTTGCAAAATAGTTTGAAGCTGAAAGTCCGGATTACAAACGATAAATGGCAGGTGCATAAACTCGGCAGCTACCCCATAACCGACAACGCCCGTCTTCATGCATGATATTTGATATTAAAGTTAAGCAGTAAGGGTGGATTCCGTGAAACCTTTTACTGAATTGCACTCATAAATTATTGATTTTCATTGTTTGATAGCCAGTATTCACGTTGAATCGTATGCGGAACATGAAATAAAATAATTTTTTATGTAGAAAAAATGCACAGCTGGTCTTTAAAAAAAAATCGGCATCTTTATCATTAAATAAATACATATATATGAAATTGGTTAAAATAGGAATTGCCTTTCTGCTTGCGGTAGCATGTTTCAGTGGAGTCCACGCGCAGACCGCGGATGAAATCATCAATAAATATATTGATGCCATTGGCGGAAAGGATAAATTGGATCAGGTTAAAACGGTTTATATAGAAAGCACCTCTCAGGCGATGGGAAATGAAGGCCCCATGACGAGCAGCCTGGTTAATGGTAAAGGATTCCGGATGGACACAGAAATGAACGGCCAGAAAATAACCCAGGTTTTGACTGATAACGGGGGCTGGCAGGTAAACCCCTATATGGGCGCCGTCGCACCGCAGGCGCTGCCTGACGAGGCATACAAGCAAAGTAAGGGTCAACTTTATTTCGCCGGGCCTTTATATAACTACGCAGCGAAGGGGAACAAAGTAGAATTCGTAGGCAAGGATGGAAATGCCTTTAAGTTGAAAGTCACCAGTGTTGACTCCGTCGAAACCATGACTTACATCGATGCAACTACTTATTATCTGACAAAGATTTCCAGATCGGTCGAATTTATGGGTCAGGCAACGGATTTAACAATCACGTATTCCGATTTTAAAAAAGCAGATTTAGGAATCGTAATGCCATACTCTTCGGAAATTAATTATGGTGGTCAGTTTAGCATTACGAATACAGTGAAAAAGATTGAGTTCAATAAAACAATTGATCCATCCATTTTTGTGATGCCGAAATCATGATAAGCCCAAAGCCTAACGCCTAACGCTTAACGCTGAACGCCTAACGCCAAATGCACTATTAAATGTCCTAATTGTAAATAATGCGGGTATTTTATCAAGATTTTTTATTTCACTTACATTTCATAGCATCCAACTGCGTTAAGCTTTAGGCGTTAGGCGTTAGGCGTTCAGTGTTCAGCGTAAAGGGCTTTTCATCTCAGAAATCCAACAGTTTGTCGCATCAGGGACCCCGGATATCCGATATATTCCGACATTGCGGCAGATGCAGACTCCCATGAACAAACGCTGGTACAGATCCAGAATATTCATTGTTTTTTTTCACATCCTCGCGTGGCTGGTTTTGTTTTCATTGCCTTTACTTTTCCATCGCGAGCCTGACCAGACACGCCTGAACTGGAAGGCGATCCTCAATATCAGGTCACTCATTTTCGACACCTGCTGTATCCTGTTTTTTTACCTGAATCTGCTGGTGATCATCCCCAGGTTTTTGAACCGCAAGGGCATTGTGATATATGTGTCCCTTATCGTCATTTTATTCCTGGTTTTTATGCTGGGAATAAATTTCTTTCCGAAGGAAGGTCAGGCACGTGGATTTCACCGCGAATATTTCTTCTCAATATTTCCATATTTATTTATCTGGGCCATGAGTACGGTTTACTGGTTTATTACGGATAAAATAAGGACGGAACAACAATTAAAGGAACGGGAAAATGAAAACCTGAAAACGGAACTGTCATTCCTGAGATCTCAGGTGAGCCCGCATTTTCTTTTTAATGTACTGAACAATATGGTGGCCATGGCCAGGTTGAAATCCGACTTGCTGGAACCTTCCCTGATCCGGCTTTCAGGTCTCATGCGATACATGTTGTATGAATCGGATGAGACTTCCGTCACGCTTCAGCATGAGACAGAATATGTAAACAGTTATATAGAACTGCAGAAGATCCGTTACGCAAAGTCACTGGTCATCCGGGTGGACGTAGATCCCGGGGATAGTCAGCGGATTGAGCCCATGCTGCTCATTCCATTCATTGAAAATGCATTTAAACATGGAACTGGAACTATAAAAGATCCGGTTATAGATATTTCATTAAAAATTTCGGAAGGACTCATTGATTTCAGGGTGAAGAATAAATTCGACCCCGCGAATGAAGAGATCAAAGACGGTGTATCCGGAATTGGACTGCCGAATGTGGTACGAAGATTGAACCTTTTATACGATCAGAAACATATACTTTCCATTAAAAAAGAAAACGGCTGGTTCACCGTTTCCTTACAGATTAAACTTCATTGAGAATGAAATGTATTGCAGTAGACGATGAACCGCTGGCATTGGCCCTCTTGCAGGATAATATCCGCCAGGTGCCATCGCTGGAACTCGTGGCGTCCTGCAGTACGGCCATGGAAGCGCTCGCTGTATTGAATGCACAGGAAGTGGATTTGATTTTTCTGGATATACAGATGCCCGGACTTACCGGTCTCCAGTTGCTGCAGTCTCTTTCCGTGCGGCCCATGGTGATCCTGATTACAGCATATGAAAAATATGCGCTCGAGGGATTCAATCTGGACGTCATCGATTATCTCGTCAAGCCAGTCCCATTTGAACGTTTTTTGAAAGCCTGTAATAAAGCAATCGATTTTTACAGGTTGAAAAAAAATGTAGCGTCTGAGTTTCATTCATGGCCGGAATATTTTTTCGTGAATGCAGAATATGGTCTTATCAAAATTGTTTTTTCGGATATCCGCCTGATAGAAGGATTGAAAGATTACCTGAAAATTCATCTGGGAGAAACCAAACCTCTTGTCATCCGGATGAGTCTGAAATCGATTGAAGAGAAACTGCCACCCGGTAAATTCTTCCGGATACATAAATCCTATATCATCGCCATATCACAAATTACGGCCATCCGCAGAAATTCAGTTTTCCTCGGAGAACAGGAATTACCGTTGAGTGACCTCTATAAGGACGATTTAATGAAGGAAATAGGGCAGGGAAATAAATGATCCTGTATTTGGTCGCGGGATTTTAACCGCTCGTCTCAATTCAGAATCAAATCCGCCATTGCGGGTTTAGTTTTGCACTTACAAAATAACTTTATGAAAAATTTGTTGCTGTTGATGGTTCTTCTCGCCGCTGTTGTGTCTGTGCAGGCGCAATTTCCTGGAGCCGGCGGGGGAAAGGGAGTTCCGAATATGGGACATGTGTATGGTAAACTGGAAGACAGTTCCGGTCATCCGATTGCTGAAGCCACGGTGCTGCTTATGCATAATAAATATGATTCAGCCACTAAGAAATCAAAGTTGGTTTTGCTGAAAGGTCTTACAACGACCGCAAAGGGCGAATTCAGTTTTGAGGATCTCCCTGTATTCGGGCAACTGAAACTGAAAATATCCGCTACGGGATACAAACCCATTGAACAGAATGTGGTATTTCAAATGAAAATGCCGGCGGGTGGTGCTCCAAAACCGGGGACAGACCCTGCCCAGGCTGTCAGCGCGATGAGCAGTACGATCAACGGATTTGACAAGGATCTTGGAAATATAAAAATGGCCACCGACATATCACAGTTAAATGCGGTAACGGTAAGTGCCTCTCTTCCGACTTTGAAAATGGATATTGATAAAAAAGTTTATAACGTGGAGAAAGATCTTGTGAATGCCGGCGGAACAGCCATGGATGTCATGAAAAATGTTCCTTCCGTTAATGTGGATATTGACGGAAACCTGACGTTGAGAAATGCGCCGCCGCTTCTTTATATCGACGGAAGACCAACTACGCTCACACTGGACCAGATTCCTGCTGACGCGATTGAGAGTGTGGAAGTCATAACGAATCCCTCCGCCAAATATGATGCATCAGGCGGCGGGGCGGGAATCGTAAATATCGTATTGAAGAAAAACAGAAAAACCGGTTATAATGGTAATGTACGTGCAGGTGTCGATAGCCATGGCGCACTCAATGGTGGCATTAACTTCAATCTGCGCCAGAATAAATTCAATATTACTGCGAATGGTTTTTACAATCAGAATCATTCCGTTACTGACGGGAATGTGAACAGATTTAATAATGGCGATACGGCAACTTCTATTTATGAAACGCAGACTACAAAAAACCGCGGTGCATTTGCTTTTGGAAGCCTTGGTCTGGATTACTTTGTCACCAACAGAACGACATTTTCATTGACGGGCATTCACGTACATGGAGGCTTCGACCCTAACCAGTTAAACAATATCACGAACAACACATTTTTTCCCGACGGTAATATTGAAACCGCCTATAGCCAGGCTACCATAAATACCCAAAGAACATTTGATGCCAACGGCCTGCAGTTTGCATTTAAACACCTGTTTCCAAAGGAAGGTGAAAATATTACCGCTGACGCGAATTATTTCAGTGGTAAGAATGTCAATAACGCACTGACGGTTACGGATTATTTTACAGGGCTGCCGGGATCGGATGTCGGGGGTGTCGGACAGCAAAAGATAAACGGAGACGGAAGCAATAAATTTCTGACCATACAAACGGATTATGTACATCCCTTCGATTCAAAAACAAAGCTTGAAACCGGCCTGCGGCTGAATACCCAAAGCCTGGTTAGCAATACGAATACTTACTATGATACAACCGGTAACGGAACTTTTTATCTGGTGCCTGCTGCTTCCACCAATTATTCAAACACGAATAATGTATATGCAGCCTATATATCATTTACCAGCGCGATACATGATTTTGGTTACCAGGCAGGCCTGAGAGCTGAG
>Ga0206929_1100_pt1 | contig 21543 bp, 34 predicted proteins | sample Alteio_BWOrgHeat_19_FD_152929 | JGI IMG/M metagenome (GOLD analysis project Ga0206929, IMG submission 152929) | Enriched cells from forest soil in Barre Woods Harvard Forest LTER site, Petersham, Massachusetts, United States -... | ecosystem: Environmental > Terrestrial > Soil > Temperate forest >...
AACCCAATACCTCCAAAGCCTGCCCCTGCAGCTGGAGCGAAACCTAGTTCGAATGCAGCGCCTGCTCCAGGAAAAAGTCCAGCTTCTACCAGTCAAATACTTAAGCTTATAGTAAGTAGTCAGAAAAATAACGAGAAGAAAAAAACTAGTGGTCTGGGTATCCCAGGCTTTAAATTAGCCATCACGGCAATAGAACTCGCACAACAAATTCTAAAAACTAGTAAGAATAATAAAGACCTACAGGCTAAGATGAAAGCAGCTAAACCGGAAGCACCTAAGGAAAAAGCTGGGGAGAAAGTTACTAAGGGAGCTCGTAATACCCAAGAACCAAAAGCTTCCGCCCCAAAAACTTCCACCCCAAAACCAGGAGGTGGTTCAGGCGGTATGCGTATGAGGTAATGATACGAGCCGTTGACAATCATACAAAAAGCGGGCATATTACGCGCTCTTTTTGAAATATACCTTATATAAATAAAGATTTTGGAGAAAACTCTTGGCTAATTCAAAGCAAGCAAAGAAGCGCGTTCGCCAGTCCGAGAAACATCGTCAGCACAATGCCAGCATGCGCTCCATGCTCCGTACCTACATTAAAAAGGTTACCTCAGCTATTGCTGCTGGTGATCAAAATGCAGCACAAGCTTCCATTCAAGAAGCTACACCTATTATTGACCGCATGGTTAGCAAGGGCATTATTCACAAGAATAAGGCTGCACGTCATAAGAGCAGATTGAATCAGCACATCAAGAAATTGGGTGCAAAAGCTGCTTAGTTTTCTTACACATAAAAAAGCCTCGATGATTTGATATCATTCGAGGCTTTTTATTTTTGATACATTACTATTCTTCTATTTCTTCCTGCTCACTTTCCAGATACCGCATAGCTTCTTGTGCTAGCTCATCCAATCCTTTTTGAGCTAATCCGGAAATAATGAATACACGCCCCTTCCAATCCAGTTGTTTAATAATGTCCTGGCAGCGCTTTTCAGCTTCATCTGGCGGTAATAAATCTACTTTATTGAGAACCAGCCAGCGTTCTTTAGCCAGTAAATCATCGCTATATTTTTCTAATTCTTTTGTAATTGATCGGACATTTTCAACCGGATCACTTTCGTCAATTGGAGCAATATCTACAACATGAAAAAGTAAGCGCGTTCTGGATACATGCTTTAAAAAACGTATCCCCAAGCCCGCACCTTCTGCTGCACCCTCTATCAAGCCCGGTAAATCAGCGATGACAAAACTGCGATAGTTGGAAACTCGTACCACCCCTAAATTGGGATAAAGCGTGGTAAAGGGATAGTCTGCTATCTTTGGACGTGCCGAGGACATAGCACTAATCAGAGTAGATTTGCCCGCATTAGGCAGCCCCACCAAGCCCACATCAGCTAATACTTTAAGTTCTAGCCTTAGATTACGCTTGTCTCCCTCTTGGCCGGGAATGGTGCGGCGGGGAGCACGATTAACACTACTCTTAAAACGAGCATTACCTATTCCATGCCGGCCGCCCTGGGCCACGCAGGCTATCTGGCCTGGTTCGGCTAAATCAGCGATTAACTCATCTGTGTCATTGTCGTAAACAATAGTCCCTACTGGAACTCTTAAAATTAAGTCCTCACCACCTTTTCCAGTACAGTCACTACCTCCACCCTTTTCACCATTTTCAGCCTTGTGTTTACGTGTATAACGATAGTCTACGAGGGTGTTGATACTTTCATCGGCTCGTAAAAAAACGCTGCCACCATCGCCCCCGTTACCGCCATCTGGGCCTCCAAATGGAACGAATTTGAGGCGTAGAAAGCTGCAAACGCCATTGCCGCCTTTGCCTGCTTCGACATAAATTACTGTTTCATCAACGAATTTCATATAATTAATAGCTACCTTTAAACGCGGGTATACACAACGCCAGCTTAGGTTGTCATTCCCGCGCAGGCGGGAATTTATTTTAAATATCAGTTACATAGTTAGATAGGTTCCCGCCTGCGCGGGAATGACAATCGTAAATAAAAAAGCCTCACACTAGAGCGAGGCTTTTTATTAATACGATATCTTAAACGACTTAAGCCGCTGCAACTGGCTCAATTAGTTCAATGCTAACGCAACGCTTACGTAATGCACCCTTAACACCGAATACAACACGGCCTGCTTTTAATGCAAACAAGGTGTGATCCTTACCTAAGCCAACATGCATACCAGGATGAAACTTGGTACCGCGCTGTCTTACAATAATTTCACCCGCATTAACGACTTGTCCGCCATAACGCTTAATTCCAAGGTATTTTGGGTTAGAATCGCGACCATTTCGCGTACTACCACCAGCTTTTTTATGTGCCATTGCTAATTTCCCCTCAAGCCTCTATCTGAGTAATTTTCACTTCAGTATAGTTCTGTCTATGACCTTGCCATTTTTCATGGTGCTTGCGACGACGGAACTTAACGATTTCAATCTTCTTACCACGACCTTGTGAAAGAACAGTCGCTGATACTTTGCAACTATCCAGATATGGCCGTCCTAACGTAATTTTATCGCCTTCGCCAACCATTAAAATCTTTTCAAAATTAAAAGTCGCACCTACCTCTTCAGGTAGTGTCTCAAGCTTCAGGGTATCTCCCTCTTGAACACGGTATTGCTTACCGCCACTAAATATTACTGCGTACATTGATAACACTCCAACGCTGTCCATATATTACGGATACTAAAAGAGGTGGGATTATATTTTATAAGTGGGGTAGCCGCAACTACTTTAAGGAGGGAGTTAGGAGTCTTAAGAAAGTAATTTTCCAGTCAGACACCCTCATCCCCGACCCTTCTCCCCCCCGGCATGCTTATAGCCCGGGGCGCTCCGGGAGAAGGGAGACGTTCCTTTTGGTGCCTCTTACTTAGCTTGATGCCTTCTCTGAAGGGGAAGGCTATCTTAAGTTATTGATTATTTGCAAGAACTATCCATTATCCCAATAAATTTGTCTTCCATGGTGAAAGTGCCGCCTGCGATTGATGCAGCCGATTCAGATAATATCGGTAAATTAACGTGATCTAACGCGCAAATAAGCTTTTTACTCGATGATTCACCCTCAGATGGAGGCATCTTAACAATTAACTGGCAGGTGCCTGACTGCCAGCCCTGAATGGTATAGGTCATTGTGCGTATAGGCGTTGACGGCACAAAACTACCACTTTGCTTGGCTGTATTTATAACAGCAATTTGGAGAATATCCGGTAGTTGGAAAGTCCCCGGGGTGCAGTATTTGATGCTCTGAGCATAAGAAGACCAGATACTTAGGTCAGTAGAAGAAGCATCTGATGCGTGAGCTGTACTGATAAAAATTAATCCTGTGAATGCTAAAAGGAATCGTTGCAGGCAGGTGACAACCATGTGATTAAATCTCCTTATGACAAAAAAGCCAGATTAGTATACTAATCTGGCTGGAATCAATGAGGCTACTTATTATAATGTTATAGCGTTAAGCAGCAACATTCTCACGTCTATCAACAAGTTCAACAATTGCCATAGGCGCATTGTCACCCTTACGAAAATCACATTTTAAAATACGCAAATATCCGCCTGGGCGTGTTTTAAAGAAGGGCCCGAGCTCACTAAACAGCTTGGTCACCATATCGCGGTCACGCAAACGACTATAAGCAAGTCTGCGTCTGTGTATGGTGTCTTCTTTGGCAAGCGTAATGAGCGGCTCAAAGAACCTTCTTAATTCTTTAGCTTTTGGCAAAGTTGTTTTAATTAATTCATGACGAATTAATGAAACCATCATATTTTTAAACATAGCCTTACGATGACTGCTCGTACGACTAAGTTGTTTACCACTATTACCATGACGCATGACAAAACCCTTTTGTTAAATACTATTTTATTTCATTTTCATGAGATGAATTTGGTGTACGCCAGCCTTCAATTTTAGTACCTAAAGCCAAGCTGTGTGCAGCCAGTACATTTTTAATCTCGGTAAGTGATTTTTTACCAAGGTTTGGTGTTTTTAATAAATCAGATTCAGTACGTTGCACCAAGTCACCAATGAAGAATATATTTTCTGCTTTCAAACAATTTGCAGACCGTACGGTTAATTCGAGATCATCAACTGGTCTGTGAAAAATCGGATTAACGGAATCATCACGCAATAACTTTTCTTGTACCAACGGCGCAGATTGTAAATCAACAAATGCTGCTAATTGTTGTTGCAGAATCGTCGCAGAACGTCTGATCGCTTCTTCTGGATCCAATGTACCATTTGTTTCAAGATCAATAACAAGTTTATCCAAGTCGGTACGTTGTTCTACACGCGCATTTTCAACGGTATAAGCAACACGGCGTACAGGAGTAAAGCTTGCATCAATATGCAATGCACCTATAACTGTTTTACCCTCTGCTTTGCGTGTGCGCACAACAGCTGGTTGATAGCCTCTACCCAACATGACTTTAAGTGTCATGCTCAGAGAGCCGCTTTCGTTTAAGTGAGCAATTACATGATTCGGATTAACAATTTCTACATCATGCTCAGGTTCAATATCACCAGCGGTAACAGGACCAGGACCACTCTTTGTTAATTTAAGAGTAACTTCCTGACGGCCAAGCATACTGATGGCAACACCTTTAAGATTTAATAAAATCTCAACCACATCTTCTTGCACCCCAGAAATAGCACCATATTCGTGAAGCACACCGTCAATCTTTACTTCAACTATCGCAGCTCCTGGCATAGAGGAGAGCAAAATTCTACGCAAGGTATTTCCTAATGTGTGACCAAAACCACGTTCAAGCGGTTCTAATGTGATCTTCGCATGAAATGGCGAAACCGTCTCAACAGCGATTTCACGAGGTGTTAAAAAATCAAATGGATTATTTTGCATGTAACAACCTCTCTATCCTGGTAGTGACTTATTTAGAGTAAAGTTCAACAATCAACTGTTCATTAATATCTGGCGGCAAGCGGTCTCTGTCAGGGGCATTCTTAAATGTTCCTGAAAAAGCTGGAGCATCGACTTCCAACCAATCGCAACTAGGTCTAGCTTGAGATAAAGTTAAAGCTGATTGTATACGTAATTGGGTTCTAGAACCTTCGCGTACACTGACAATATCACCAGGAGCTAATAAGTAAGATGGAATATTCACTACTTTTCCATTCACTAAAATACAACGATGAGTAACTAACTGTCTCGATTCAGCACGTGTTGAACCGAAGCCCATTCGGTAAACAACATTATCTAATCTTCTTTCAAGAAGCTTCAGCAGATTTTCACCTGTTGAACCCTTAAGACGGGTAGCTTTCTTGAAGTAGTTTTCAAATTGACGTTCTAAAATACCATATATTCTACGAACTTTCTGTTTTTCACGTAACTGAACGCCGTGCTCAGTTTCGCGGCCACGACGAGCACCGTGCTGGCCTGGGGCAGTATCAAGTTTACATTTTGAATCTAATGCTCTAACACCACTAGTGAGTGAAAGATCCATTTTTTCCCGTCGGGAAAGTTTGCAGCGAGGACCTAAATACCGTGCCATTCATTATCTCCTGTTACACGCGTCGTTTCTTGGGAGCGCGGCAGCCATTAAAGGGAATACCTGTTACATCTGTGATAGATACAATTTTCAAGCCAACTGCATGCAGGGCGCGTATTGCTGATTCTCTACCAGGGCCAGGGCCTTTTACTCTAACCTGAACATTTTTCATGCCAAAGTTCTCAACGACTGCAAGACCAGCCTTTTGTGCTGCTTCGCCAGCTGCATAAGGAGTTGATTTTCGTGAGCCTCTGTAACCGCAATTTGCTGCACTTGTCCAGGCAATTGCATTGCCTTGAACGTCAGTAATCGTGACTATAGTATTGTTAAAAGATGAGTATACATGAGCTATACCATCACTAATCTGTCGTTTGACCTTTTTACGCGATTTAGCTGCGGCTTTGGTCGTCGATGAAGATTTGGCAGTTGATTTACCTGCACCACCTGTCGATGTTTTATCTTCAGATGACTCATCTGCTGCCTTGGCAACAGGAGGGTTCTTCACTGCAGCTGTTTCATTTTCTAATGGTGTATTTGCCATCTTGTCTCTCTACCTTTTATTTGCCTTTTCTTTTGCCTTTACGGGTACGCGCATTTGTTTTTGTGCGTTGACCACGAACGGGTAAGCCACGTTTATGACGTGTTCCACGGTAAGTACCCAGTTCAACCAAGCGCTTGATATTCATCGCAACTTCACGTCTCAAGTCACCTTCGACGCGAACCTTTGCAACTTCGCCGCGCAAGCCTTCCAGCTCGCCCTCAGTTAAATCTTTTACTTTTTTTGTTGGATCAATCTTCGCCGATTCACATATATCTTCGGCTCGATTTCGTCCAACCCCATATATAGCAGTAAGCCCTATTACTATATGCTTCTGCATTGGGATAATTACGCCTGCAATACGAGCAGCCATTCAATCACTCCTAAACTTTCTTACTAGATTTATCTAAACAAACACCACAAAAAGTGCATGAGTTTAATATTCAATTACAAAAAAATCAACCTTGTCGTTGCTTATGTCGCTTTTCTTTGCAGATAATTCTGACGGTATTTTTCCGTTTAATTACCTTGCAATTGCGGCATATCTTCTTAACGGATGCGCCTACTTTCATTTTAAAATCCTCACGTTATCGTCAAATTATCTTTTTTTCTTTAAGTAAAAATCTTAATTTGACAGGCTTTTACCTTTACCCTTAATTAACGAGGTGCTAAACCACCACCACGTAAATTAGCTTTCTTTAATAATGACTCATACTGAAAAGACATAATGTGAGCCTGGACTTGAGCCATAAAGTCCATTACCACCACAACAATAATCAACAAGGATGTACCGCCAAAGTAAAATGGCACATTCCAAGCTAAAATCAGGAACTCCGGCAAAAGGCAGACTAATGTAACATAAATAGCCCCTGCCAGTGTTAATCTTGTCATTACATTATCAATATAACGTGCAGTTTGGTCACCTGGACGAATCCCAGGGATAAAAGCACCTGATTTTTTCAAATTATCAGCCGTTTCTTTGGGATTAAACACCAGCGCGGTGTAAAAAAAGCAAAAGAAGATGATGCCGGCGCTAAATAATAACATGTGTAATGGCTGCCCTTGCTGCAATGAAACAGTGAGGGTACTTAACCATTCCATGCCTTTTGTACCGCTAAACCACTGTGCCAGCGTTGCCGGGAACAGGATAAGGCTCGAAGCAAAAATCGGCGGTATAACACCAGCCATGTTAATTTTTAATGGCAAATGTGAACTTTGGGCCGAATATACCTTTCCACCCTGCATACGTCTCGCATAGTTAATGGTGATTTTACGTTGAGCTCGCTCTACGTAAACAACAAATGCAACTACAGCAAAAACAGCGACAGCAACTAGTAACAAAACCAAAATTTGTAATTGACCTTCTCTTACCTGTTCAAGAGTGCGGCCTAATGCTGTTGGTAATCCGGCAACAATACCTGCAAAGATAATCATTGAAATACCGTTACCAATACCACGCTCTGTCACTTGCTCGCCTAACCACATTAAAAACATGGTTCCGGTCACTAATGTCAGTGTTGTCGTAAAGTAAAATGAAATGCCTGGTGAAATTGCTACGCCATTTGCAGCAAGCATTTTCGATACGCCAATCGCCTGAAACGCTGACAATATTACAGTGCCGTAGCGCGTATATTTATTAATTTTTCGTTGGCCTGATTCGCCTTCTTTTCTCAGTTCTGACAGGTTTGGTGACAGCACTGTTAGAAGCTGAATAATAATAGAAGCCGAAATATAAGGCATAATACCTAAGGCAAAGATACTAAAGCGCATGAGAGCGCCGCCTGAAAACATATTAAATAGACCAATAATATTATTTTGCTGTCCATTAAATAGTTCTTGTAATCGTAGTGGATTCAAACCAGGAACAGGAATATATGATCCTATTCTGAATACTACGATAGCTAGCAATACAAATAATAAACGATATTTTAAATCAGCATATCCACTTGTAGAACCTGCACCCTGCCTGCCTGTAGCCATTTACGCCTCTACTTTTCCCTTTGCCGCTTCAATCGCTTTTCTAGCGCCGGCAGTGACTGATAATCCACGTATGGTAACAACACGGTTGATTTCACCAGATGAAATGATTTTTGCATCTTTAGTATCAGATCTAACCAGTCCTGAACTTTTCAGAACTGCTAAATCAATTACATCAGCTTCAATAGCATTAATATCTGATAAGTAAACTTCGTCGCGGCGAAGCGCTTGTCTAGAACGAAAACCTGACTTAGGGATACGTCTTTGTATAGGCATTTGTCCGCCTTCAAAGCCTACCTTGTGGTAGCCACCCGCTCTTGCGCGTTGACCTTTATGGCCACGTCCACATGTTTTACCTTTACCTGAACCTATTCCACGACCTAATCTTTTGAATTTAGTCTTTGAGCCAGGAGCTGGATGTAAAGTATTAAGCTGCATCTTTACAATACCTCTAATATAAATTTAACCATTCTGCCGGAAACCCTTTTGAAGGATTTATCCTTGCAGTTCCTCTATTGTTTTGCCGCGTTTTGAAGCGACAAATTCTGGTGTAGTAATACTTGATAATGCTTTGAGAGTGGCTCTTACCACATTCACTGGATTGGTTGAACCACCAATCTTCGCCAATACATTCTTAATCCCAAGGACTTCAAATACTGCACGCATTGCACCACCAGCGATAATACCGGTACCATCTGATGCTGGTTTCATGAATACGCGGGTTGCACCATGTTTACCTTCAACCTGATGATGCAAAGTATCGCCTTTAAGAACAACGTGACGCATATTTTTACGAGCGTTTTCAAGCGATTTTTGAATAGCTACAGGTACTTCACGTGCTTTACCACGGCCAATACCAATTCTGCCATTGCCATCGCCAACAACAGTAACTGCAGCAAAACTAAATATTTTACCGCCCTTAACTACCTTAGCGTTACGAGCTACAGCAACGAGCTTTTCAGTATAGCCGTCACCTTTATTAAAACCTTGTTCACTTGCACTTGCCATAATTCACCTTATGCGCCTTAAAATTGTAACCCAACTTCTCTCGCAGCATCAGCTAACGCTTTAATGCGACCATGATATCGATACCCTGAACGATCAAATGCTACGGCAGTAATTCCAGCCTCTAAAGCTCGCTTGGCAATTAATTTGCCTACTTCTTTAGCAGCATCAACATTTCCAGTAATCTTAAGCGATTTGCTTAATTCTTTATCTAAAGTAGAAGCACATACCAGTGTGGTAGCACCATCTGGAGTAGTAACTTGCGCATACATGTGACGAGGAGTTTTATGCACGGTTAAACGTGTCACTTCCAGGTCGCGTATATGTAATCTTGTACGCTTTGCTCTACGTAATCTTGATAATCGTTTGTTCATTTTCTTTCTCACTCTCTTATCACATTTGTTTAGCGATTAACTTTTCAGATATCGCATAACCTTATGAACTACGGATATTATTTTTTCTTTGTTTCTTTAATTTCAATGACTTCGTCAGAATAACGCACACCTTTACCTTTGTAAGGCTCTGGCCCACGGATACGTCTGATTTGCGCTGCCACTAAACCAACAATTTCTTTATTAGCGCCTTTAATTACAATTTCTGTTTGTGTAGGCGTTTCAATTGTTACACCTTCTGGAACCGCAAAATCTGTTGGGTGGGAAAAACCTAAACTAAGACCTAATACTTTTCCCTTAGCCTGAGCACGATAACCTACACCAACTAGTGTTAACTTACGTTCAAATCCATGAGCAACACCATGAATAACGTTGTTAATATTTGCTCTAACTGTACCAGCAATAGATTTGTATAGTTTTATACTTTTACCAGTAATAAGATCGCGCGCTCCGGCATTTGGCTGGACCTTGATTTCATTACTTTCAAAAGTTACATCTACAAATGGATGTAATTCAATAGACAAGTGGCCTTTAGGACCCTTCACGGATAATTGCTTACCGTGAATTTTAACTTCAACACCCGATGGTACTACTACAGGCTTTCTTCCAATTCGGGATGTTGTGACATTCGCTGACGTTGACATACTCACTCCTACTCAACCGTGCATAGAACTTCACCGCCAACTTGTTGGGCGCGTGCAGTTTTATCCGACATCACTCCTTTTGGAGTGGAAACAATAGCAATTCCCAGGCCACCACGAACTTTAGCAATCTCGTCATAGCCTTTATAAACACGTAAAGCTGGTCGGCTTACACGTTTAATTTTTTCTATGACTGGACGACCCTGGTAATATTTCAAAGCTACATTCAGTTTTCTTTTTTTATCAGCTTCAACAACTTCGAAGCTGCCAATAAAGCCTTCGTCTAGTAAGACTTTCAAAATTTCATTTTTTAAGTTCGAATGCGGCATGCTAATCTTTTGAATTCCCATCATCTGGGCATTCCGTATGCATGTAAGCATATCAGCAACTGGGTCTTGCATTGACATCTGGACACCTCTGTATATCTATTATTACCAACTTGCTTTACGCATTCCGGGAACCATACCACTAATGGTTGCGGTTCTCATATGTAATCTGCACAAGCCTGTTAACCGATTGTAAGCACGCGGTCTTCCGCATAATTTACACCTGTGACGTCGGCGTGATGGACTTGCATCACGTGGAAGATCCTGCATTTTTTGCATAGCTTCCCAACGCTCTTTATCGCTTAAGTTAATATTACTTACATCTTCTCTTAACTTATCGCGGCGCACTCTGAAACGCTCCACGATTTTGATGCGCTTTTCATTACGATTTGAAACTGATTTTTTGGCCATAATCCTTAACTCACTTCTTTCTCTTTAAAAGGAAAATTAAATGCCCGCAAAAGAGCAAATGCTTCTTTATTCGTGGCAGCCGAGGTGGTGATTGTTATATCCATCCCTCTAAGAGCATCAATCTTGTCGTATTCAATTTCAGGAAATACGATTTGCTCTTTTAAACCTAAACTATAATTACCACGACCATCAAATGACTTTGCACTAAGGCCGCGAAAATCGCGAACACGAGGCAAGGCAATAGTGACCAACCTATCTAAAAATTCATACATCTTGGCTCTGCGTAAGGTAACCTTACAACCAATTGGCCAACCTTCACGGATTTTAAAACCCGCAATAGATTTTCTGGATATTGTTGATATAACTTTCTGACCGGCAATTTTTTCCAGTTCAGCAACCGCATTCATCAATATCTTTTTATCAGCTGCTGCTTCTCCAACACCCATATTGATAGTAATTTTCTCAATATGTGGAACCTGCATAGCAGATGAATACCCAAACTTAGTTTTAAGATTTGGGACTATTTCTTTACGATATAAATCGAGCAACCTTGGCATAGCTACACCTTTACTCTTTAACATCTACAAGTTGGTCGCTGGCCTTTAAGAAACGCACACGCTGACCGTCTTTTAAAATACGAATACCGACTCGGCTTCCTTTTTGAGTTGTTTGGTCGTAAACCATCACATTCGAACGCTGAATAGGCATAGCTTTGGATAAAATTCCGCCTTTCTCGTTTGAATTTGGGTTTGGCTTAACATGCTTCTTAGCAATATTAATGCCTTCAACCAAAAGCTTCTGTCCGTTATCAACAACGGAGAGCACAGTACCTCTTTTACCTTTGTCTTTACCTGCGATAACTATTACATCATCGCCTTTTTTAATCTTGTTCATGATCGATTCTCTTTAATGATCAGAGTACTTCAGGAGCTAACGATATGATTTTCATAAAGTTATCACCACGCAACTCTCTCGTAATGGGGCCGAAAACACGAGTTCCGATTGGCTGTAATTGTGCATTTAACAAAACAACAGCATTTTCGTCAAAGCGAATAGATGAACCATCCGACCGTCTGACACCCTTTTTAGTCCTGACAATAACAGCGTTTAGGACTTCACCTTTTTTTACCTTGCCTCTTGGGATAGCTTCTTTTACAGAAACCTTAATAACATCCCCAATACCTGCATAACGGCGTCGAGTACCACCCAAAACTTTTATACACATTACGCGACGTGCACCGCTGTTATCAGCCACATCGAGCGTTGATCGCATCTGAATCATGCCCTACTCCAACTTTCTCTATTCACGAGCCATTATTTTGAGCTCGCCAATATTATCATGTTTATTTAAAAATAAAAGCTTAATGAACAACTTTCGCGATTATTATTGCAAGGATATTTTAAATATTCGGCAATTTTAGGCAAAATTATTGTTGTTCTTCTCTTTTAACAATCTCTACTAATTTCCAGCGCTTAGTCTTGGATAATGGGCGAGTCTGTTGAATAGTAACAAGATCTCCAACCTGACAAGTATTATCTTCGTCATGAGCATACATCTTGGAAAAACGGCGCACATATTTACCGTATAACGGATGCTTAACTTTACGCTCTATCTGAACAACTATGGTTTTGTGCATTTTGTCACTGATAACCTTACCAGTCACTGTTCGCTGAGTTGAGCTTTGATTGACAACTATATCTTCCGTCATGCTGATAAACCTTTCTCTGTCAGAATCGTTTTAATACGAGCTATATCAACTCTCACCTTTTTGATTAAATGAGACTTTGGAGCTTGTCCAGAGCCTTTTTGAATACGTAAGTTAAACTGTTCTTTCAACAAAGCGAGCAGTTCGTTATTCAATTCTTCTGTACTCTTTTCACGTAAGTCTATCGCTTTCATCACATTATCGTCCGCGCTACAAATGTTGTTTTAACCGGTAACTTAGCTGCCGCTAAACCTAAAGCTTCGCGTGCTAAATCTTCTGTCACACCTTCAATTTCAAACATCATACGGCCAGGTTGTACCAGTGCTACCCAATATTCAACGTTACCCTTACCTGAACCCTGTCTAACTTCCAAAGGCTTTTTGGTAATTGGTTTATCAGGAAATATTCTAATCCACACTTTACCACCACGCTTGATATGACGAGACATTGCACGTCGCGCAGCTTCTAATTGTCTGGCAGTAATTTGGCCGTGTTCCAATGTTTTCAGGCCATATTCACCGTAACTAACTTTAGTACCGCGAGTAGCTATTCCTCGATTGCGGCCTTTAAATTGTTTACGATATTTTGTTCGCTTTGGCTGCATCATGGGTTATTTCTCCTGCTTAGCGGGTTTTTCTGTGCCTTCAACTTGTGGTGTCCTGTCACCCAGAATTTCACCCTTGAATATCCACACTTTAACCCCGATAACACCGTAGGTTGTAAACGCTTCAGCTAGTGCGTAATCAATATCCGCACGGAAAGTATGAAGAGGCACACGACCTTCTCTATACCACTCTGTTCGTGCAATTTCAGATCCGCCTAATCTTCCACTCACGCTAATCTTGATGCCTAATGCACCTGAGCGTAATGCAGTGGTAACAGCTCTTTTCATAGCACGTCTGAACATGATTCGTCTTTCAAGCTGTTGCGCAACAGATTCAGCAACTAATCGGGCATCTAATTCTGGCTTGCGAACTTCTTCAATTGTAACGTGAACTGGCACATTAACAATTTTGCTAATTTCATCACGTAAGTTTTCTACTTCTTTACCACTCTTACCGATAATCACACCAGGTCTTGCGGTATAAACTGTCACTCTGGCATTACGAGCAGGACGGTCAATCTGAATTCTGCTTATACCTGCTTGTGCAAGTCTTTTACGCAAATACTCTCTTACTTTAAGATCCGCACACAAGGTGTCAGAAAAATCTTTAGCGGACGAATACCATCTGGACGCCCAATCTTTAACAATGCCTAAGCGTATGCCGACTGGATTAACTTTTTGGCCCATTAGCTCTTCTCCTCATCCGATAAAACGACTGTAATATGACAGGTGGGCTTTAATATTTGAGCTCCACGTCCTTTGGCTTTAGCCATCATACGTTTGAGGGTCGGACCTTGATCTGCATAGACCTTGGCAACTTTTAACTCGTCAATATCAAGACCATGATTATGCTCAGCATTAGCAATCGCTGATTCTAATACTTTCTTTAATACAGCCGCAGCTCTTTTAGGGCTGAATTTCAAAATATCTAACGCACGGTCTATTGGAAGACCACGCACTTGATCACACACCAAACGACACTTTTGTGGTGATAATCGGGTAAATTTTAATTTCGCTGCTACTTCCATTACTCATTCCTCATTCTAATCGGCATTACTCAGAAGACTTGGCAGCTTCTTCAGCGCCTTTAGCCTTTCTATCACCAGAGTGCCCACGAAACGTGCGTGTGATAGCAAACTCACCAAGCTTATAGCCAACCATGTTTTCAGTGATGTACACAGGCACATGCAATCTGCCATTGTGGATCGCAATGGTTAAACCTACCATTTCTGGCACTATCATTGACCGTCTGGACCAGGTTTTAATCGGTCGCTTATCACTCGTCGCAACGGCCTTCTCAACCTTGTTTATAAGGTGGTTATCTACAAATGGTCCTTTTTTAATTGAACGTGGCACGCTGACACCTCATACTCTTAAAAGTTAACAACTTATGATTTACTAGCCTGGCGAACAATAAATTTGGCTGTACGCTTGTTACGGCGTGTTTTATAGCCTTTGGTTGGTACGCCCCATGGGCTCACAGGATGACGTCCACCTTTTGTTCTTCCTTCACCACCACCATGCGGGTGATCGATAGGATTCATTGCCGTACCTCTGACCGTTGGTCTCACACCACGATGGCGTGTTGCACCTGCTTTACCTAATGAACGTAAGCTATGTTCAGAGTTACTGACTTCGCCAACTACCGCTCTACATTCAGACAATACTTTACGCATTTCACCTGAACGCAAACGAAGAGTGGCATAAATGCCTTCGCGAGCAATTAACTGCACGGATGCACCAGCACTACGCGCCATTTTTGCGCCGCCGTTAGGCTGCAACTCTACACAATGAATAGTTGAACCAACTGGTATGTTTGCTAATGGCAAACAATTTCCAGTCTTAATAGCCACATCTCTACCAGCAGTAACTTCATCACCGGCTTTAATACCTTGTGGAGCAATCATGTAGCGTCTTTCACCATCTGCGTACAACAAGAGAGCGATGAATGCGCTGCGATTTGGATCGTATTCCAGACGTTCAACTTTAGCCGTAATACCATCTTTATCGCGCTTGAAATCAACCAGGCGATACTTCTGTTTATGTCCGCCACCAATATGTCTACAGGTGATACGGCCCTGATTATTTCTGCCACCAGTTTTTGACTTTTTTACCAGCAGCGCAGCATGCGGCTCGCCCTTGTGCAAGTCTTTATTCACAACTTTAATTGCGAATCGTGTACCTGGCGATGTTGGTGAATGCTTAACAATTGCCATAATATCCTCAATATCAATCAACTTTGCTTTTACGTTGGTGTGCTTAAGACCAAGCGTATAGCCATCTTAAAACCGCGCTATTATAATATGAAAACAGCTGAGAGCAACTTGTAACGCTATTTTTTTATTACTTATTGCGCTCCCATAATATCTAGCTTTTGATCCGCTTGCAGGGTGACATAAGCTTTCTTCCAACCCTTACGTGTACCTGCGACACCTTTAAACATCTTTTTCTTAGGTATCACATTTACAATGCGAACTGTTTTTACTTTTGCATTAAACAAATGCTCAACAGCATCTTTAATTTCAGGTTTGGTAGCATCTTTAATTACCTGAAACACATATTCATTTCGCTTATCAACACCAATCGTCGCTTTTTCAGATATATGTGGTGATAAAATTACTTTTAAAAGACGTTCCTGGTTCATTTCAGCAACTCCGCTATTTCTTTAATTGCAGCCTCAGTCACGATGATTTTGTCTGCTCGCACCAGCGATACAGGATCAGTTGCAGCGGTAGCCGCGTCGCGTACGTTAACCTTATGTAAATTACGTGCAGCTAAAAACAGATTTTCATCAACTGTATTAGTCACAACCAGTACTTGGCCTTCTATTCCCATGTCATTGAATACTTTCAATAATGACTTGGTTTTTGGCGCATCAACTGTGAATTCATCCACAATTACCAATCTATCCTGACGAATTAACTCAGAAAAAATGGAGCGCAAAGCGCCTTTATACATCTTTTTATTAACTTTCTGCTTATATGATCTTGGCTTTGCGGCGAACACTATACCACCTTTTCGCCAGATCGGGGAACGTATAGTACCCGCACGAGCTCTACCAGTACCCTTTTGCTTAAATGGCTTAATACCACCACCACTTACTTCGGCACGGGTTTTTTGAGCTTTAGTACCAGCACGGCCTGCTGCCATATATGCAGTAACTATTTGATGAATCAACGATTCTTTGAATTCACAGGCAAAAATGTTATCTGCGAGCTCAACTTTGTGTTTTGAATTAGATATATTTAATTCCATAACTTTCTCCTCATGCGCTCTTCTTTATAGCCGGACGAATGACGACAACTCCACTGGTTGCGCCTGGTACCGCGCCTCTAATAAGCACAAGATTTCTTTCTGCATCTATACGGACAATCTGTTGTGACAATATTGTTTTCTTAACGTCACCCATATGACCACACATTTTCTTGCCTTTAAATACCTTACCAGGTGACTGTCTCTGACCAATAGAACCTGGTGCACGGTGAGAAAGCGAGTTACCGTGTGAGGCATCCTGAGTTCTAAAGTTATGGCGTTTGACTACACCTGCAAAACCCTTACCTTTCGATACACCACAAACGTCAACAAATTGACCTTCAGTAAATATATCGGTCTTAAGCTCAGATCCAACATTAAATTGGGTAGCGCCTTCACCACCTTCACCATCCAACCGGAATTCCCAGAGACCTTCGCCTGGCTCTACTCCAGCCTTGGCAAAGTGTCCAGCCGCTGGCTTGGACAGACGTGAACGTTTGACTTCTCCAGTGGTTATCTGAATAGCAGCGTAACCATCGTTATCTTTAGATTTAACTTGTGTTATGCGATTAGGTAATACTTCAATCACTGTTACAGGAATGGATGTACCATCCTCTATAAACACACGAGTCATTCCACATTTTTTTCCAACTAAACCTATAGTCATTTTTATAGCCTCAACTAGTCACCTACCCTCTATAAAAGAGGGTATGGCAGCACTATTAATCTTCTGCATCTACACTGATTTGCACATCTACACCAGCTGCAAGATCAAGTTTCATGAGCGCATCAATAGTTTTGTCTGTAGGTCTATTGATATCTACTACACGCTTGTGCGTACGCAGCTCATATTGATCACGCGCGTCTTTATCTGCATTAGGCGAAATACAAATTGTATAGCGCTCAATGCGGGTTGGCAGTGGAATCGGGCCTCTAACTTGAGCTCCGGTTCTTTTTGCCGTATCAACAATTTCTCTAGTTGATTTATCAATTAATCGATGATCAAAAGATTTCAACCGTATGCGTATTCTCTGACTCTTTCTTCCAATTGCCATTGCTTGGTTACTCAACTACTTTAGCGACAACACCAGCCCCGACCGTACGGCCACCTTCGCGAATTGCAAATCGCACACCTTCTTCCATCGCCACCGGCGCGATCAGGTTAATTACCATCTTGATATTATCTCCTGGCATTACCATCTCTACCCCATCTGGCAACTGGCATTCACCAGTCACGTCTGTCGTTCTAAAGTAAAACTGTGGTCGGTACCCTTTAAAGAACGGGGTATGTCGGCCACCTTCTTCCTTAGACAACACATACACTTCTGCTTCAAATTTCGTGTGGGGCGTTATACTACCCGGCTTTGCTAGTACTTGTCCACGTTCAACTTCTTCACGCTTCGTTCCACGCAACAATACGCCTACGTTATCACCCGCCTGGCCCTGGTCTAACAACTTACGGAACATCTCAACACCCGTACAAATCGTCTTGACCGTCGGCTTCAGGCCCACAATTTCTAATTCTTCACCTACTTTCACGATTCCGCGCTCAATTCGGCCCGTTACTACTGTGCCACGGCCTGAAATAGAGAACACATCTTCAATTGGCAACAGGAATGGCTTGTCAATTGCACGCTCTGGGACAGGAATATACTCATCCAGGGTGTCTACTAACTTCATAATAGAAGGAATACCAATTTCGCTTTCATCCCCTTCCAAGGCTTTCAATGCACTTCCGACCACGATTGGGGTCTTTTCGCCTGGGAATTGATACTGGGTCAATAAATCTCTTACTTCCATCTCTACTAATTCTAATAATTCTTTATCGTCTACCATGTCAGCCTTGTTCAGGTATACCACGATGTATGGCACGCCTACCTGTCTTGCTAACAAGATATGTTCTCTGGTTTGCGGCATAGGGCCGTCTGCTGCGGACACAACTAATATCGCTCCGTCCATCTGCGCAGCACCTGTGATCATGTTCTTCACATAGTCAGCATGGCCTGGGCAATCCACATGCGCGTAATGTCTGTTGGTTGACTGGTATTCAACGTGCGAGGTTGCAATCGTGATTCCTCGTGCTTTTTCTTCCGGTGCATTATCAATCTGGTCGTATGCTCTCGCTTCGCCACCAAACTTCTTAGCCAATATGCTCGTTAACGCCGCCGTTAATGTCGTCTTACCATGGTCAACGTGACCGATTGTGCCTACGTTAATGTGCGGTTTATTACGCTCAAATACTTGCTTGCTCATTTTATCATTCCTCTTTTATTAAACGCGCATTAAACGCGGGACGATACTATATTATTTTTTACTTTTATCAATAATTTGCTCAGCAATATTAGCTGGAACTTCAAGATACTTTGAAAATTCCATGGAGTATGTTGCCCGACCCTGACTCATAGATCTAAGATCAGTCGCATAACCAAACATTTCCGACAAAGGGACTTCTGCGTGAATTAATTTACCCGATGGGGAATCATCAATACCTTGCAAAATACCACGACGTCTGTTGAGGTCACCCATTACATCACCCATAAAATCTTCAGGGGTAACTGCTTCAACTTTCATAATAGGTTCCAGAATAACTGGTTTTGCTTTTCTGGCAGCTTCTTTAAATGCCATGGAACCAGCAATCTTAAACGCCATTTCGTTAGAGTCAACATCATGGTATGAACCATCAAATAATGTGACTTTTACATCAACAACAGGATAACCAGCAAGAACACCATTTTGTAATTGTTCTTGAATACCTTTATCAACCGCTGGAATAAATTCACGAGGAATCGCACCACCTACGATTGCATTTTCAAACTCATAACCTTTGCCTGCTTCCTGAGGTTCAAGCTTAATCCAGACGTGACCATATTGGCCTTTACCACCGGATTGACGCACATATTTACCTTCTTGCTCAACCGCATTACGTACGGTTTCACGATAAGCAACCTGTGGCTTACCGACATTCGCTTCCACGCTAAATTCACGCTTCATACGGTCGACAATAATTTCAAGGTGAAGCTCACCCATACCCTCAATAATCGTTTGCCCTGATTCTTCGTCAGTATGCACACGGAAAGAAGGATCTTCTTGTGCCAGCTTACCTAATGCTATCCCCATCTTTTCCTGGTCCGCTTTGGTTTTTGGCTCAACTGCCACTGCGATTACAGGATCTGGAAATACCATTTTTTCTAGAATAATGACTTTATCAACATCGGTTAATGTATCGCCGGTTGTGACTTTTTTCAGGCCTACTGCAGCTGCAATGTCACCAGCACGGACTTCTTTGATTTCCGTTCTGTCATTAGCATGCATTTGCAAGATACGGCCAATTCGCTCTTCTTTATCTTTAATAGGGTTATAAACTGTATCGCCCGAGTTCAGTACACCGGAGTAAACACGGAAATAGGTCAATGTACCAACATATGGATCGGTAGCAATTTTAAATGCCAGCGCTGCAAAAGGTTCAGTATCGGTTGGATGACGCTCAGCAGGTGTTTCAGCTGCGTCATTCAAGTGACCTTTAACTGCAGGAACATCAGTAGGAGATGGCAAGTATTCTATTACTGCATCTAACATCGCCTGAACACCTTTGTTCTTAAATGCAGAACCACAAAGCATCAGTACAATTTCATTTCTTAAAACGCGATCTCTTAAACCTTTCTTGATTTCTTCAAGGTTCAACGTGCCGGTTTCAAGATACTTATTCATGAGATCTTCAGAGCCTTCAGCAGCAGCTTCTACTAATTGCTCATGATATTTTTGACAATCTTCTAGCATGTTTGCTGCGATATCACGCTCTTCATAAGTGATACCTTTATTCGTGTCATCCCAATAAATTGCTTTCATCTTAACGAGATCAACGACACCTTCAAAATGCTCTTCAGCACCAATAGGCAACTGAATACAGATAGGGTTACCGCCTAATTTTGTACGAACCTGCTCAACTACACGAAGGAAGTTAGCACCGGTCCTATCCATCTTGTTAACAAAACCTAATCTTGGAACGCCATAACGGGTTGCCTGACGCCAAACTGTTTCAGTTTGCGGCTCAACACCACCCACAGCACAAAATACAGCACAGGCGCCGTCTAATACGCGCAATGAACGTTCAACTTCAATAGTGAAGTCAACGTGGCCTGGGGTATCGATAATGTTAATTCGGTGTTGCGGGAACTGCTTGCCCATACCATACCAATAACATGTGGTAGCAGCAGAGGTAATGGTAATACCACGTTCCTGTTCTTGCTCCATCCAGTCCATCTTGGCTGTACCTTCATGGACTTCGCCTAGCTTGTGAGATACGCCGGTATAAAAAAGAATACGTTCAGTTGTTGTTGTTTTACCTGCGTCAATATGGGCCATAATGCCTATATTTCGATATCGCTCAATTGGGGTTACTCGTGTCACAAATCACCTACCTTTACCAACGATAATGAGCAAATGCCTGGTTTGCTTTTGCCATTCTATGTACATCATCACGTGTTTTGATGGATGCACCCCGGCCTAAATATGCTTCATACAATTCGGCAGCTAAACGAAGCGCCATTGTCTTTTCTGCACGCGATTTTGCTGCTTGAACTACCCAGCGCATTGCTAACGCAATACCACGGTCGTGAGCTACTTCAATCGGCACCTGATAAGTCGCACCACCCACACGTCTGGATTTGACTTCCACGGTTGGAGCAACATTGCCTAATGCTTTATGTAATGTTTCTAAAATTTCTTCATGGGTATGGCTTTTGCCTTTTGCAGAAGAAGCACCGCCTGTTTTACCACCCTTAGCGCTGTCATCGCTGCCTTTCTCGCCTTTATCTTTTTCTTTCTTTAGCCTGTCAGTCATCATTTCTAATGCGTCATAGACTATCGTTTCTGCGATGGATTTCTTACCTGCACGCATAACAACGTTAATAAATTTTGCAACCTCATCACTAATGTAAAGAGGATCAGGTAAAACTTCTCGCTTAACTGCAGCTTTTCTTCTTGGCATTGCTAATTCCCACCATTCCCAAAAATTCAGTAATTATTGCTTAGGTCTCTTCGCACCATACTTGGACCGGCTTTGACGTCTACCGTCAACACCCGCTGTATCCAGACTGCCGCGGACTATATGATAACGAACACCAGGTAAATCCTTGACTCGACCGCCACGGATCAATACGACAGAGTGTTCTTGTAAATTATGTCCTTC
>Ga0206929_1101_pt1 | contig 21539 bp, 21 predicted proteins | sample Alteio_BWOrgHeat_19_FD_152929 | JGI IMG/M metagenome (GOLD analysis project Ga0206929, IMG submission 152929) | Enriched cells from forest soil in Barre Woods Harvard Forest LTER site, Petersham, Massachusetts, United States -... | ecosystem: Environmental > Terrestrial > Soil > Temperate forest >...
CGCTATACGATCAAGTTGTCGATAAAAATAAATTTAATTATCCTTGCCGTATTTACGCGCCTGTTGGTACACACAAAGATTTATTGGGATATCTGGTTAGACGCTTACTGGAAAATGGTGCGAATAGTTCTTTCGTTAATAAACTTGCTGATGATAAAACACCGATAGAAAAAATTGTTATTGATCCTGTTGCACGTGTTGAAGCATTGACTAGCAAACCGCATCCGCTTATTCCTTTACCAAAAGATATCTACGATGGTTTGTGGCAAAATTCTCAAGGCATAGATTTATCGAATGCATCACAGCGCAAGCAATATAAGAAACATCAGTAGAATTTTTGCGGGTGAAGACAGGGTAATCTGCAAATCCCTGCACTTGACTCATTTTAATTTCAGCATCCCAGTAGGCCCCTTTCACCAAACGTACCATCATGCGTTTGTTTTGCTTTCTGGATAAATCACTGAGCCAGTCAAGCACATAAAAAGCGCGCTTTTGATAAGCTTGCACTGCCAAACCAAAACCTTCCCAACCAGATAGTGAAGCATCAGTGAAAACTTTTTCAAAAATATCGAGTGATAAATCTAGTCTGTCTGCTTCTTCTGCATCTACGGTCAAACCAATATTATATTTTTTTGCTTGTTGCGCGAGAGCTAGCAACAACGGCGGCAATTCTTTCATGACTTGCTGGTAATGAGTGTATTCATAACGAGGATGCAATGCAGATAATTTAACTGAAATACCAGGATTTTTAGCAGCGCTATCTTGATGTGCAATTTGGCCTATCGCATCAATGGCTTCTACATAAGAATTATAATAATGTTTTGCATCTTCATCTGTGCGTGCTGACTCACCTAACATATCATAGGAAAAACGGTAACCCTTTTTTTCAAGAACAGTAGAGCGCTTTAATGCAGAATGAATATCCTGACCGATAACAAATTGATTACCGATAGCTTTCATCATTTGCAAAATGACAGGACGAATCATGCTAGCGCTTAATTTACTGCCCAATCGTTTTAAAGAACTTGTCAGATTTTGCTGATTATCAAGAGTAGGCGCGTAAACCTTGCCGGTGAGTAATAGCGACCACGTGGCGGCATTGATAAACAGGGAATTATCTTTGCTGATATGGTTTTTCCAATCGGCAGTAGATAATTTATCGCTGATGAATTTATCCATAGTGGCTTTATCGGGAATACGTAATAAGGCTTCAGCCAGACACATAAGCGCGATGCCTTCCTCGGTGGAGAGGTCGTATTGATGTAAAAGAGTGTCAATTTTGCCTTGGCGTTTTTTGTACTCACGGGTCTCAATCACTAATTTTTTGGCAGTATTCGCTATCTCCGCCAGCTCATTTTTGGGGAAAGCAGCTTGAGAAAGAAGCGGCCGAAGACAGTCAGTTTCATTCATTCTGTAAACTTTTGTGATAGTATCGCGCAGAGGATTGGATTGGGGTGCTTGCGTGTTAGTTAACATATACTTTCCCGTATAGTGAATTTCGCCCTATTTTAGAGAAAAACAAGCATTTGACTAGTGAAAAGATCAATGAAAACTATTAGAACGACTAACACAACACCATTATCACGCCGCTTTCGAGGATTATTGCCTATAGTCGTGGATGTTGAGACTTCCGGGTTGCACTCTGCCACTGATGCCTTGTTAGAGATTGCTGCGGTGACTCTGGGTATGAATGAGGAAGGCAAGCTTTATCGTGATCAAACTTTTTCCTATCATGTTGAGCCTTTTTTGGGCGCGCGCTTGGAAAAAGAAGCCTTGGAAATTACGGGTATAGACCCGACTCATCCTATGCGTTTTGCCATTCCTGAGAAGCAAGCCTTGTACCGAATTTTTGCTTCCATTAAATCCCAGCTTGAAAAAACGACGTGTTACCGGGCAGTCCTGGTTGGGCATAATGCCTGGTTTGACTTAAGTTTCATCCTTGCTGCCACGAAACGCTCAGGTATCAAATATAACCCATTCCATACCTTTACTACGCTGGATACGGCCTCCTTATCGGCTGTTGCGTTGGGGGAAACAGTGTTGGCGCGTGCTGCACGGCGGGCGCGTGTGCCATTTGATCTACAGCAAGCCCATTCGGCCAGTTATGATGCGGAGAGAACAGCGGAGTTGTTTTGTCATATTGCGAATAGGTGGGGAATATAAAAATTTCCCGCGAGGGTTTCTCGCGGGAAAAAGGTACTTATAGCGATCCTGATTCCTGCGCTAAATAATCTGCGATTCCATCAGCGGTAGGTTTAATACCAGTCTTGCCTTTAGTCCAGCCAGCTGGGCAAACTTCACCATGTTTTTCATGGAAATCTAACGCATCGATTAAGCGCAATAATTCATCTACGTTGCGGCCTAATGGCAGGTCATTAACGATTTGTGAACGAATAATTCCTTTTTTATCAATAACAAACGCACCACGTAAAGCAACATGCGCCGTTGGATGTTCAACGCCGTAGGTCTGGCAAATGTGATGATTTACGTCAGCAATCAAAGGATATTTAACCTGTCCGATTCCGCCATTCGCAACTGGAGTGTTACGCCAGGCGTTATGGGTAAATTGCGAGTCTATGGATACACCGATGACTAAAGTATTTTTAGCGGCGAAGTCTGCAATGCGATTGTCTAGCGCGATCAATTCGGATGGGCAAACAAAGGTAAAGTCTAACGGGTAAAAGAAAACGATACCGTATTTGTTTTCAATGGCTTGGTGCAAATTAAAGTTATCCGTAATTTCACCGTTAGCTAAAACCGCTGCAGCGGTAAAGTCGGGAGCTCTTTTGCCTACTAATGATGTCATAATGAATCCTCTCTCTCTTTATTGGTAAAAATGGCAGCCATTATATCTGAAAATTCGGGTATAAGTGTAAATTCCAAGGAAAATTTCGTATACTCCGGACAAAACCAATACCGACAGAGGGATAAGTATGTCCGATGAATTTTTACCGTTTTCCAGACCTTTTATTAGTCAGGCTGCTATTGATGACGTTGTTACCTGTTTAAAAAGCGGCTGGATTACCACTGGGCCTCGGGTTGCTCAATTTACCGACGCTTTGAAAGAATACTATGGTGCTCCTCATGTGTTGCCCTTGATGTCCGCTACTACGGGTCTGCATTTGGCCTTGTTATCCATGAACCTTGAGCCGGGCGATGAGGTTATTACCACTCCGCTGACTTTTGCTGCGACCTTAAATACCATTGTTTTAGCAGGCGGCAAGCCCGTGTTAGTCGATATTGATCCACATACTTTAAACATGGACTTGAATTTATTAGAAAGTGTCATTACTGAGCGTACGAAAGTCATTATCCCTGTCCATTTTGCCGGTCTGCCAGTTGATCTGGATTTGCTTTACGAGATCGCGCATAGACATGGCATACGTGTACTTGAAGATGCGGCACATGCAATGGGTACGGAATATAAAGGCAAGCGCATAGGCAGTTTTGGAGATACTCAGGTTTTCAGTTTCCATCCCAATAAAAATATGACGACGGGGGAGGGTGGTTGTGTCGTCACTCGCGATCAGGAATTGGCAGATCAAATCGCTCGTTTACGTTTTCATGGAATTGACAGGCAAGCATGGAATCGATACGGCAAAAGCGGCACACAAGATTATGAAATCGTATTGCCCGGATATAAATCCAACATGATGGATATTCAGGCGGCGATAGGCGTACATCAACTCAAAGAATTAGGTGGTTTTATTGCGCGGCGCAATGAATTAGCAGATCGTTATCAAGAAGCGCTGACTGAATGGCCGCAATGGACTTTGCCTTCACGTCCTGCTTACGATCATTTGCATTCATGGCATATTTACACACCGCTGATTAATGAAGAAGTAGCGCGCATGAATAGAGACGACTTCATGCAGGCAATGAAAGAAAAAAATATTGGTACAGGACTGCATTATCGTGCTGTGCATTTGTATCCTTACTATCGTCAGGCATTTGGATTTAATCCGGGCGATTTTCCGCACGCGGAAGATGTGTGTGAACGCATAGTCAGTTTGCCTTTGTTTCCGGGAATGACAGATTCAGATCACGATAGAGTGTTGGATGTGATGTATACGATTTTTAATTGAGGTGGTTCAACTGAAGTAAAATTAGAACGTTCTTCCCCCTCAGGGGGAAGGTGCCGACAGGCGGAAGGGGGAATAAAAAAATATTCCAAGTTGTTTCACATTTACAAGAGCTAACAATGAAAAATATATTAATCCTCGGTGCAAACGGTTTTATCGGCAGCCACTTAAGCGAAACCATACTCGCCAAAACAGATTGGCAAATCCACGCAATGGATTTAACTCAAGATAAATTATCTTCCTGTTTGCAGCACGAGCGTTTCCATTTTGAAACTGGCGACATGACCAAACAAAAAGAATGGATACGTGAACATATAAAAAAATGTGATGTTGTACTTCCTCTCGTTGCAGTTGCTACACCTGCGTTATACGTGCAAGATCCTCTGCGTGTATTTGAATTAGATTTCGAAGCGAATTTAGAAGTTGTACGTCTCTGTGCCGAATATAATAAGCGCGTTATTTTCCCATCTACTTCCGAAGTTTACGGCATGTGTCCAGACCAAGAATTTGATGAAGAAAAAAGTCATTTAGTCACGGGCCCAATTAATAAAGAACGCTGGATTTATTCCACATCAAAACAATTAATGGACCGTGTGATTTACGCCATGGGTAAACATAAAAATTTATCTTACGCATTATTTCGTCCGTTTAACTGGTATGGCCCGCGTCTTGATAATGTATTTAACCCAAAGCCAGGTGGTTCGCGTGTATTAACACAATTTATTGGAAATATCTTACGTGGGGAAAATATTAATCTGGTTGGGGGTGGTTCGCAGCAGCGCTGCTTCACCTATATTGACGACGGCATTGATGCGCTCATGCGTATCATAGAAAACAAAAATAATGCTGCACACAATAATATTTTTAACATTGGCAATCCGGTAGAAAATATTTCCATTCGTCAGTTAGCTGAAACCCTGGTGTCGTTTATCACTTCTTATTACCCAAAATATGCGGATAAAGCAAGAGAAGTGAAGTTGATTGATATTGATGCGAAAGAATATTTTGGCGAAGGCTATCAAGACGTGACGCTGCGCGTTCCTTCTATTCAACGCGCACGAGAGTCATTAGGATGGGAGCCCCAAGTTGATATGGCGACAGGGTTGCGTAAGACGCTGGATTTTTACTTGGCTTAAGAAAAAAGGGGTCAAAAACTAACATGCTCATTGTCTTATCTTGACCCCTTTTTTTATTGTTTTTGTTGATTCTCTGATGGTATTCGATGAATCTGTGCACCCAACTGTGCCAATTTTTCTTCAATACACTCATACCCGCGATCAATATGATAAATTCTATCAATCGTGGTTTCGCCATGCGCTGCTAATCCAGCTAACACTAGGCTGGCAGATGCGCGTAAATCAGTAGCCATGACAGGAGCGCCTCGAAGATTATCTCTTCCTGTGCAAATCGCAGTATTTCCCTTCACAGCAATATTAGCGCCCATGCGCTGCAATTCCTGCACGTGCATGAAACGATTTTCAAATATAGTTTCAGTAATAACGCCAACCCCTTCCGCTATAGAATTGACTGCCATCATTTGCGCTTGCATATCAGTTGGGAATGCCGGATAAGGCGCAGTACTGATATTTGCTGCATAAGGACGTTTGCCTTTCATGTCCAACGAAATCCAGTCTATGCCAGTATCAATAACAGCACCGACTTCTTCGAGTTTAAGCAAAACAGATTCCAGCAAATCAGGACGGGTATTCTTGAGTTTGATTTTACCTTTGGTAATAGCTGCTGCAGCGAGATAAGTACCTGTTTCTATGCGATCTGGCAATACATGATATTTGCCGCCACTTAAGCTTTCGACACCATCAATGACAATAGTAGAAGTACCAGCACCGCTGACGTTGGCTCCCATGGTATTTAAAAAGTTTGCTAAATCTTCTACTTCCGGTTCGCGGGCAGCATTATGAATAATGGTTTGGCCTTTGGCTAATACAGCCGCCATCATGATATTTTCTGTGCCGGTGACGGTAACAATATCCATCACAATAGTCGCGCCATGTAGTCGTTTAGCTTTGGCTTTGATATAACCATTTTCAATAGACATTTCGGCGCCCATGGCTTGCATGCCTTTCAAATGCTGGTCGACTGGACGTGTACCAATTGCGCAACCGCCGGGTAAGGATACGACTGCTTCACCAAAACGGCTCAATAATGGACCTAATACCAGTACAGACGCACGCATGGTGCGGACTAATTCGTATGGTGCGTGCAAGGATTCAAGCCGGGACGCATCTATTTCAATATTGGAACGCTCATCAAGAGTAATGCGTACACCCATTTGGCCTAATAGACCGACAATGGTGGTCACATCTTGTAGATGGGGAATGTTGCTGATTTGCACGGGGGCGCTGCTCAGCAAGGTCGCTGCCAGAATGGGCAATGCAGCATTTTTAGCGCCAGAAATCTTGATTTCGCCGTTTAAGGGGTTGTTTCCTTTAATGATTAATTTTTCCATGATTATTTGTCCCCTTCAGTATCTAGTTTATCCCATTCTTCGGGTGTAAATGTTTTGATGGAAAGGGCGTGCAATGTCCCATCCAGAAGTTGTGCTTTAACGGTATCATTTACCATTTGCTGCTTTTGCACACGTGATTTACCGGAAAATGCCGGACAGACAACGCAGGCGAGAAAATGTGCTCCATCACCTTCAACAAAGGCTTCAGAGTTACTCAGGCCGGCTTCGATTAAACGTTTGATTTCTTCAGGCTGCATGGGGTTATTATCTATTATCAGTTAAAGAATTTGAAGGATGCCATTCTTGGTTATTTTGTCGAAGGGGTCAAGTGCCAATAACACCTATTGGCACTTGACCCCTTCGACTCTATAATGCCGGTTATGACTACTCACTTAAAAATCAATCCATCTGGTCTGCTGGAACCGGTTAATTACCAGCCTTCACCGCATCAGGATGCGCGCCCTGATGGTATGCTGATTGATATGGTTGTCGTCCATGGGATCAGCTTGCCGCCTGGTCAATTTGGCTCAAATGCCATAGAAAACTTCTTTTGTGGAAAATTAGATTCGGATGCCCACCCTGCTTTTGCAGATATCGCAAACCTGCATGTCTCAGCCCACTTACTCATTCGCCGTACCGGTGAAGTTATCCAATTCGTCCCCTTTATCCAGCGCGCGTGGCATGCTGGCGAATCGTTATTTCAGGGTAAAACCCGCTGTAATGATTTTTCTATTGGGATAGAATTGGAAGGGACAGATGATCTCGCTTATGAACAAACGCAATATCAACAGTTGGCCAGAGTCATTACTTTGCTCAGACAAACTTATCCTGCTATTACGCAAGATAGAATTGTAGGACATGTTGATATCGCACCTGGGCGTAAAACCGATCCGGGACCGGCTTTTGATTGGGGTTATTTAAAAGGAATACTGGTATGACATTTATTGTGATTTTAATAGCGTTAGTGGTTGAGCGGTTTTTTGATTGGGGCCACTTGCGCAAGTGGGAATGGTTTACACATTATCAGCAGGCTGTTGTGAAGCGTTTTCCCAGTCAGCAGCCTTTTGTAGTACTGGCTTTAACAATTGTTCCTATACTAGTGTTGGTTTTTTTATTGGGGGTTCTGCTTGAATCTCCTTTGTTTGGGTTCGTTGAATTTTTGTTTCAATTGTTTTTATTTTTATATTGCCTCGGTCCACAAAATCTTTGGGCAGATATTTATAGCTGTATTAATGCTTTGGCGCACGGCGATCAGCAAGCGGCCACAGCAAAATTGAAAAACTCATTTGGTGTGACCGAAACCAGTCAATTATTAAAAAATATTTTTATTGCTGCTAATCGCCGCGTGTTTGCTGTGGTGTTTTGGTATCTTGTATTAGGCCCGGTTGGTGCTGTGTTATATCGAACTATCACTTTATCAGCTGGTGAATTTTCTCAGCAAGATACGGTTCCTGAATTGATACCTAGTGCAAGATCAGTGGAATCGGTTCTAGATTGGATTCCAGTCAGAATATTTACTTGCGTTTTTGCTTTAGGCGGCCATTTTGTTCAAGTCATTTCCTGCTGGCGCAAAAAACCTGTTTTTAGTTTGGATGTGAATGAAAAATTATTGACTGACTGTGGAGCAGCAGCGCTTGGGACTGATCAAGATGCTGCCGATGGTTCTGCAGAGAGATCAGCTGTTGGATTGCTGGATAGGGCATTTGTCATCACTCTGGTGATAGTCGCCATTTTTGTCATGCTATTTTAGTGTGGCTTATTTATTCATTCTTTTCGGAATATTTTTTTCTTACGCGAATGCTGCTTGCAGCATTCGCGATGATAATGGCAACTTAATTCACTTACAAAAACCTGCTTACCGTATCATTAGTCTTGCACCGGATGTTACTGAAATATTATTTTTGATTGGTGCTGGAACAAACGTCATTGGCGTGATGCAAGGAAGTGATTACCCAAGTGCAGCGAAACAAATCCCTATTGTTGGTTCTTATGCCGGGCTTGATTTAGAAAAAATAATTTCTCTGCATCCGGATTTAATTGTGACTTGGAATTCCCGTCAGGTTTCTACCTTTAAAAAATATGGCATTCCAGTTTATTTCAACGATCCGCATCATTTAACCGATATTCCTCGCACCATAAAACATCTGGGTTGTTTAACTGGAACATCACAATCTGCAGAATATGAGGCGGCACTTTTTTCACGTCGTTTAAAAGAACTGGAAAGGAAATATCATCATCAAAAAAAGATTACGCTTTTCTATCAAATAGGTTCGTACTCGTTGATTACGATTAATCGTGATAGCTGGATTAATCAAGCGATTACGTTATGCGGCGGCACCAATATTTTTGCCCAGGTTAAATTAGCCGCACCGGAAGTTACCTGGGAAGCGGTAGTGGCAGCAAATCCTCAAATGATTATTAGTGATGCGACAGATGTGAACTGGAAATCCCGCTGGTTAAAATGGACTGCTATGACGGCGGTAAAAAATAAACATTTATATTCTATATCTCCAGATATTATTGAACGGGCTGGCCCCCGCTTATTGCAAGGTGTTGAGGAAATGTGCGTGGATATTCAGAATGTACGCGGTATGATAATCTGATAGAAAGATGAAAAGGATTTTAAATTTACTTTCAGCAAGGAATGTTTATGAAATATTTTATAGTTAGTATGTTGCTAAGTGTTATCTCATTGACGGCCTATAGTTCAAATTTCGTTTTTTTCAACAATTCTGCGATGAGTTTCTTTTCTAAAGAAGATTTAAAACTATCTAAATCCGCCCAGAATGAAGCGTTGGAAAAATACAAAGATGGCATGAAACTTATCTGGAAAAATCCTCAAACCGGAAGTCATGGGACATTTGTGCCCATGCATACTGTTTATGAGAATGGGTCTGTTTGCAGGCACATGAAAATTATGCAAACGGCTAATTTGGTTCATGATAAAGCAGTGTACAGGTTTTGTAAGTTGAATGATGTGTGGAGGATTGTATAAATAGATTTGGGGTCACATCTCCACTTTCCACTTTCCGTACGCTTTTTTAGCTTTTACTTTCGATTTTGCTTTTGCTTTTAGCGGAATTCGAATGAGGGGGCGGCAGGGGTGCTTCATTCTTTCGCGCGGAGCTTGCGAGCACGAAAAATGAAGACCCCTAGCCGGGCCCCCCGAGGCACGTACTGCTGTCAAATTTTACCAACTGCAAGAATAGTTCGCTTGTCGGGGGCCCCGGCTAGGGGTCTTCATTTTTCGTGCTCGCAAGCTCCGCGCGAAAGAATGAAGCACCCCTGCCGCCCCCTCATTCGAATTCAGTATTCAAATTCAGTAAAAGCAAAAAAAGCGCACAAAAAGTGGAAAGTGGAGATGTGACCCCAAAGCCGTCTGTGTGGAGGTGACAGCTAACTAAACTATTGATTAATAGAAGCATTCCCCTGCCTCTTCCCATCTGCGGTACAATATCCTTTAATACCCCAATCCTGCACGAGCCCACGGCTCTTTGGATTTTTCCCATATTCGAGTAAACTTAGCCGCAAAATTAGACCAATACAGGATAAAAAGAAATGCGGAGTGATGACAACGACCCTATAGAAACCCAAGAGTGGCTAGATGCGCTAGCGTCTCTCGTTGAAAACGAGGGGAAAGAGCGTGCGCAATATATGCTGCAAAAGTTATTGGAAAAAGCTGAAAAACAAGGGATACAGAGCGGTGCAGCACCATTATCTACTTCCTATTCCAATACTATAGCTGTTGAAGATCAACCTGCTTATCCCGGCAATCTGGAACTGGAAGCGGTGATTGAGGCACTCATACGCTGGAATGCAATCGCCATGGTATTGGCAGCGAAAAACAAGGCCGGTGGGGTTGGCGGTCATTTATCCTCCTTTGCCTCCATCGCCACTTTGTATGAAGTTGGTCTAAATCATTTCTTTAAAGGCGCCACCAAAGGAAGCCCGGGAGATTTAATTTATTTCCAGGGGCATTCAGCCGAAGGTAATTATGCACGTGCGTTTCTCGAAGGGCGTCTCTCAGAAAAGCAATTAAAAAACTTCCGTCAGGAAGTAGACGGCAAGGGGTTGTCTTCCTATCCGCATCCCTGGCTCATGCCTAATTTTTGGCAATTTGCTACGGTTTCACTGGGCCTCGGATTAATACAAGGTGTTTATCAAGCCCGATTTTTAAAATACCTGCAAAATCGCGGGTTATTGGAAACAGACGGCAGACGAGTTTGGGTTTTCTGCGGCGATGGTGAAATGGATGAACCAGAATCCATTGCAGGCCTTTCACTCGCTGCGCGTGAAAAACTGGATAATCTTACTTTTGTTATCAATTGTAATCTCCAAAGATTAGATGGATTAGTACGCGGCAATGGCAAAATTATTCAGGAATTGGAAGGTATATTCCGCGGTGCCGGCTGGAATGTCATTAAAGTATTATGGGACAGTCGCTGGGATGCTTTATTTGCTAAAGACAAAACCGGCGCGCTAATTAAACGATTAAATGAATGTCTCGACGGTGATTTACAAACTGCTTATGTGCGCGGCGGTACATATACACGCGAATTTATTTTCAATACCGATGAACTAAAATCCTTAGTCGCCGATTTATCTGACGAAGAATTAGGACAATTAAATCGTGGCGCCCATGATCCAGTGAAAGTATATGCTGCTTATTCAGCTGCAGTTCAGCATAAAGATCAACCCACTGTTATTTTAGCGCAAAGCGTAAAAGGCTATGGCTTAGGCACCACTACTGCTGAAGGCAGAAACGTTGCGCATAATGCGTTAGAAATGAATGATGATGAATTGACAACATTTCATGGCCGATTCAAATTGACTTGTTCTGATCAAGATCTTATTAAGCATCGTTTCATTAAGCCGGAAAAAGACAGTCCTGAAATAAAATATTTATTTGACCAGCGCGAAAAACTCGGCGGATTTTTGCCAGCGCGGGAAGTGATATCCCAACCTTTGCCAGTTCCTGAATTATCTGCATTTGATACCATGCTGCAAGGTTCAGAAGATAGAACCATGTCTACGACCATGGTTTTAGGCCGCATCATGAATGTGCTGCTGAAAGATAAAACCCTGGGCAAGCGCATCGTTCCTATTTTCTCGGATGAAGTGCGTACTTTTGGTATGGAAGCATTGTTTCGGCAAGTAGGCATTTATTCACCGGTGGGACAACTTTATACGCCAGAAGATAAAGAACAATTTCTTTATTATCATGAAGTGGAAAATGGTCAGGTACTGGAAGAAGGCATTACCGAAGCGGGCTGTATGTCATCCTGGATAGCAGCAGCGACTTCCTACATGACGAATCAATTTCCTATGGTTCCATTTTTTACTTATTACTCCATGTTTGGTTTCCAGCGTGAAGGTGATTTAATCTGGGCTGCTGGTGATATGCGTGCACGCGGCTTTTTAATAGGCGCAACGGCAGGACGTACGACATTAGAAGGTGAAGGCCTGCAGCACCAGGATGGTACGAGTTTATTATCTGCTGCCGGTGTCCCTAATTGCCGTGCATACGATCCAGCGTTTGGATACGAGATGGCTGTGATTATTCAGCATGGTTTGCAGGAAATGATAGCGGAAGAAAAAGATGAATTTTATTACATCACCGCTATGAATGAACGTTATGTTCAACCTGCTATGCCAAAGGATGTAGAAAAAGGCATTATCAAAGGGATGTATTTATTGAGCCGCGGGGAAAAGGCAAAACATACCGTTCAATTATGCGGCAGTGGCGCCATTTTAAATGAAGTCATAGCAGCGGCAGATTTATTGAAGAAAGATTTTGATATCAGCGCGGATGTCTGGAGTCTGACGAGTATAAATGAGTTGCATAGAGATGGCGTAGCGGTAGAAAGAGATAGCATGCTTGCACCTGATAAAAAACCGGCGGTATCGTATGTTGAGCAGTGTTTGAAGGGGCATAAAGGCCCAGTGATTACTGCTACTGATTATGTACGCGCTTATGCGGAACTGATTAGGCCGTATATTTCACGCACCTATGTTACATTAGGTACGGATGGGTTTGGCCGCAGTGATACCAGGGAAAGTTTGCGGCGGTTTTTTGAAGTAGATCGTTATTATATTGCGGTTGCAGCCTTGTATGCGCTGATGAAAGATGGCGAAATTCCAGCCAGTCAAGTAGCTGATGCGATAAAGAAATATGGTATTGATCCTGAGAAACCTAATCCGATGACAGTATAAATATATCCCCTCTCCCAAAACGCTCTTTGTTTTGGGAGAGGGTAGGGTGAGGGTGTCTGTACTTAAATTACTAGCTTAGCAATGGAGGATAAGATTTTGGCATTGAAGAATATTACGACTCCCGACCTTGGGGGTGCAGCAGACCTGACAGTAATCGAAATACTAGTTAAGGCGGGCGATAAAATTGAAATAGACACACCCATTGTTACATTGGAATCTGACAAGGCCACTATGGAAGTCCCATCAACGGACGCAGGCGTAGTTAAAGAAATCAAAGTCAAAGTGGGGTCTCATGTTTCTACTGGTTCCGTGCTGATCACACTTGAAGCAGGCGCTGCGTCAAAGGCAGCAGAAAAAAAAGTAGAACCTGCCAAAGCTGCAAAAAAACCTGAAGCACCGAAAAAAGCTGTTAAAGAAGAAATTGTGGAGCCAGAACCTGTTAAATCAGAACCTTTAACCGGCACAGTGCAATCCACCAGCGACGTACATGCAGGCCCAGGCGTGCGTCAACTCGCAAGAGAATTGGGAGTTAATCTAGGTTTAGTTTCCGGCAGTGGTCCCAAGCAGAGAATTCTAAAAGAAGACGTGCAAATATTTGTGAAAGGTCAATTGTCCCAAGTACAAAACAGTGGCGCTTCATTGGCATTACCACCTGTTCCTGTCATTGATTTTACCAAATTCGGTCCGGTGACGACACATCCATTATCACGGATTAAGAAAATTTCAGGCAAAAATCTCCAGCGTAACTGGATGATGATTCCGCACGTCACTCAATTTGGCGAAGCAGATATCACGATATTAGAAGATTTCCGTCAGTCACAAAAATCTGAAATGGAAAAACAAAAAGTCAAGTTGACCCCGCTAGTATTTATCATGAAAGCAATCGTTGCGACATTGAAAGTATTTCCTCAGGTTAATGCTTCTCTGGATGCTTCCGGTGAAAATTTGATTATGAAAAATTATTTCAATATCGGTGTAGCGGTAGATACCCCAGATGGATTAGTGGTGCCAGTGATACGGGATGTTAATAAAAAAGGATTAGTAGAGATTGCTAAAGAATTAGCAGAAGTGAGTGAAAAAGCGCGTAATAAACAATTAACACCAGCAGATATGCAGGGCGGATGTTTTTCCATTTCGAGTTTAGGCGGCATTGGTGGTACAGCATTCACGCCTATTATTAATGCTCCAGAAGTGGCGATTCTAGGTGTTTCCAAATCGTCGTATCAGCCTGTTTATCAAGATGGTGTATTTGTACCGCGCTTAATGCTGCCGTTATCACTTTCTTATGATCATCGTGTCATAGATGGTGCAGATGGTGCACGTTTTATTGTGTATCTAAGTAATATGTTGTCAGACATACGTAATTTATTGTTATAGAACATCGTGAGGAAAAAATGAGTATTCAAACAGAAGTAGTAGTTATTGGCAGCGGCCCAGGCGGATATACCGCAGCGTATCGCGCAGCGGATTTAGGCAAGAAAGTCGTTATGGTAGAAAGAGAAACGGTGGGCGGCGTTTGCCTGAATGTGGGCTGTATTCCATCCAAAGCATTATTGCATAGTGCAAAAGTCATTACCGACGCAGAAGAAATGTCCGAACAGGGTATTCAATTCAGTAAGCCAAAAATTGATATCAAAAAATTATTAGCGTGGAAAGACAGTATAGTTACCAAATTAACTGGGGGTGTAAAATCTCTGGCGAAGGTTCGTAAAGTAGAAATTGTCATGGGCGATGCTAAATTTATTTCTGACCATGAAATTGAAGTGACGATGAAAGATGGAAAAAAAGAAACGATACAATTTCAACAAGCGATTATTGCGGTTGGTTCTCGCCCAGTCAAACTTCCATTTTTACCTGACGATGACCGCATTATTGACTCAACGGGTGCGTTACAGTTAGGCGATGTGAATTGCAGTATGCTAGTCATTGGCGGCGGCATTATTGGTTTGGAAATGGCAACGGTTTACGATGCATTAGGCACGGAAATTACAGTCGTTGAATTAATGGACCAGATTATTCCGGGTGCAGATAATGATGTCGTCATGCCATTATACAAACGCATCAAGTCGCGTTACAAAAATATTTATCTCAAAACCAAAGTCACAAAAGTTGAAGCGAAAAAAGATGGATTGTATGTGACATTTGAAGGTGAAGGTGCGCCGCAAAAACCAGAAAAATTTGACCGTATTCTTTGCGCTGTAGGCAGACGTCCGAACGGCGATCAAATTGATGCAGCGAAAGCGGGCATTAAAGTGGATGAGCGCGGATTTATTCCTGTCGACAAACAAATGCATACGAATGTTCCGCATATTTATGCGATAGGCGATGTGGTCGGTAATCCAATGCTTGCGCACAAAGCTATGCCGGAAGGCCGTGTTGCAGCGGAAGTTATTGCCGGATTAAAACATTATTTCGATGCAAAATGTATCGCGAGTGTTGCCTATACTGATCCTGAGGTGGCGTGGGTTGGTGTTACTGAAAATGAAGCGAAGGCTAAAGGTATCAAATACGGCAAAGGGGTGTTCCCGTGGGCAGCGAGCGGCCGTGCATTGAGTATTGGGCGCAGTGAAGGCATGACCAAGCTGATTATTGATGAAGCTAGTAATCGTGTGATAGGCGGTGGAATTGTCGGCGTCAATGCAGGTGAGTTAATAGCAGAAGTAGCATTGGCAATTGAAATGGGTTGCGAGGTAGAAGATATTGCTTTGACTATTCATCCGCATCCTACATTGTCCGAAACGATTGCTCTGGCTGCAGAAGTATTCGAAGGCACGATTACAGATTTGTATATGCCGAAGAAAAAGGTGGAGAAGACAGTTTAAGCGAATCGTAGGGTGGCACGGCGCAAGCTATTGTGCGCCCGTAATCCACCGAAAATAAGCATTAATTGGTGGATTACGGCGCAAAAGGGCGCGCCTAATCCACCCTACCTATGCTCCCACAGCAACTCTTCCTCACCACTCTCCCTTGCCAGCACCCGCGCAATCACAAACAACAAATCAGACAGGCGATTTAAATACCTCAACATTTCTGCATTCCCTAACGCAACTTGCCTATGTAACCTCACCATACAACGCTCCGCACGGCGGCAAACGGTACGCGCAACATGACACGCAGCAGATTTTGAATTACCGCGCGGCAGCAGAAATTCCTTAAGCGGGGGCAGAGATTTATTCCAGCCATCCAGCAGTTGCTCCAAACGAGAAACTTTTTCCGCTGTAATGACCACTTTTTCAGGCAGATACAATTCCCCGCCCAAATCAAATAAATCATTTTGAATTTGCGTCAGGCATGCTTCGATTTCTTTATCTTTTATTTGCAAGGAAACGACAAATCCAATGACAGAATTAAGTTCATCTATTGTTCCCAGTGCTTCTATCAGAGAATCATCTTTTGAAATAGATTTATCGCCCAAAGTCGTAAATCCCTGATCCCCTTTCCGCGTATAAAGTTTGGTTAATCGATTTGGCATTAGGCTAGACTCATTGATTAGTTCGTAACTATACTATAAACCGATTCTATTGCTTGGGTAGATACATGCTGCGAAGTTTATTTCAATCTGACATTGATCAATTGCTGAGAATTGAGAAATCCGTTCATATTTCCCCATGGGCAAGTGAAACATTTAAAGCCTGTTTTCAGGCGGGATATGTCGGCTGGCTAGTAGAGATAGATAAAAAAGTGATAGCTTTTATCATTACTTCTATCGCGTCTGAAGAGTGTCATATTCTGAACATCTGTGTGGATAGGGATTTTCAACGCCAAGGTTGGGGCCGTAAACTGCTGGATCATGCCTTACAGCACGCAAAACAACAACGAATTAGCATTGCTTATCTGGAAGTGCGCCGTTCAAATAGCCGCGCAATTGCATTGTACAAGAAAATGAAATTTCATTTGATTGGCGAGCGTAAAGGCTATTACGTTACGGTTTCCGGTAATGAGGATGCGTTGATATTTGCGATGAGCTTAGTCGATTCCCGTTAAATAACGGCAAATTTTCAGGTATTATACCTACACAGTAATTTAAAATATTAGGGGTCATTATGCTGCCTACAAATCGTGATTATCAAACTGGCTACAGTCGGGATTCTGCGAAAGTTCTCAGCGCTTTCATGAGCGCCGTTTACATGTGGATGATGGTAGGTATTACCGTTAGCGGTCTCACTGCTTATTATATTTCCACCCGACAAGAAATCGTTACTTACATCGTGCAAAATAGAATACTGTTTTTTGGTTTAATTATTGCCCAATTTGTTGCGGTCATTGCCTTGTCTGCCTGGGTGCAGCGTATGACAGTCGCTGTTGCCTCGATTGTATACGTCGCTTATGCAACATTAGTAGGGCTAACTTTTTCCACATTATTCCTGGTCTACACCACGGAAAGTATTAGTTCTGCATTTTTTGTCACTGCTATTTCCTTTGCGGGATTAAGTGTATTTGGTTATACGACTAAGCGTGATCTCGGCCCCATCGGTTCGTTTTGCATGATGGGTTTGTTTGGATTAATTGGCATCATCGTACTCGGTCTCTTTATCCCATCCATGATGGGCAATGGCATGCAGTTAGCCATATCTGTCGCAGGTTTGATCATATTTGCTGGTCTTACCGCTTATGACACCCAGCGCATTAAAGCTTTGCAATTGCAGTACACGACTTCAGATCAATCCAGAAAAGGCGCGATTTACGGTGCATTAATTCTGTATCTTGATTTTATTAACCTGTTCCTCAATATCCTGCGTTTAATGGGCGACCGCCGCTAAACTTTAATCCACCATCCTGGAACCCGGGGTGGTGGATTCCAAGCCCAAAACTTGTTAAATTGACGCCCAATCGTTTAAAAGGCTGCACATCATGATAGAAATTACATCCATGCGAAATTATCTCAAAGAATTGCAAACCCGCTTTGAAGGTATTTGGGGGTATCTTTGAGGTTGATCAGAAAAAAAACCAGACTCAATGCCATTAGAGAAGAATTAGAAGCACCAGATAGTTGGAAGCAGCAAGACAAAGCGCAAGCCTTGGGCAAAGAACGTGCTCAGCTAGAAGACACCGTCAAAATGATGGAAGCTTTTCAATCCCATTTACGTGATGCCGAAGAATTATATGAATTAGCATTCACTGAAAATGATACGGATACACTGGATGAAGTGTCTAAAGATGCAGAAAAACTCACCAAAAAACTAGAAGAACTCGAATTTCGCCGCATGTTTTCTGGAGAAATGGACGCGAATAATGCTTATCTGGATGTGCAGTCAGGTTCGGGCGGTACCGAAGCTCAGGATTGGGCCGATATGTTATTACGCATGTATTTACGCTGGGGTGAGCGGCATGGATTTAAGACGGAGATAATAGAAATTTCCCCTGCAGAAGTCGCTGGAATCAAAAGCGCTACGGTGAAGTTTGAAGGGTCGTATGCATATGGCTGGCTGCGTACAGAAAGCGGTGTGCACAGATTAGTACGCAAATCACCGTTCGATTCTAATAATAAGCGACATACTTCCTTTGCATCAGTATTCATTTCACCAGAAATTGATGACAATGTTGAAATCGATATTAATCCTGCGGATTTGCGCATTGATACCTACCGTGCCAGTGGTGCGGGCGGTCAGCACGTCAACCGTACTGACTCTGCTATTCGTATTACCCATGTCCCGACCAATGTTGTGGTTCAGTGTCAGTCTGATCGTTCCCAGCATAAAAACCGTGCGTCAGCGATGAAACAGTTACGAGCAAAGTTGTATGAACTGGAAATGCAGAAACAGCGTGACAAGCAAGCGGTATTAGAGGCGAATAAAAAAGATATCACCTGGGGCAGTCAGATTCGTTCCTATGTATTGGATATGTCGCGCATTAAAGATTTGCGTACCGGTGTTGAAGTAGGAAATACTCAAGCTGTGCTGGATGGCGATCTGGATAAATTTATTGAAGCAAGTTTATTAGCGGGTTTGTAAAGGTGATGATAATGACAGATCAGAAGATAGATCAAGAAAATGAAACCGTAGATACGAATGATTTAATCGAACAGCGCCGTGCCAAGCTTGCGGAATGGCGTGGGAAAACCACAGCCTACCCAACTGATTTTCGTCGTGATGCCTTAGCTGCAGATTTGCTAAGCAAATACAATGATAAAACCGATGCAGAATTGGAACATGAATCTATTCATGTGAAAGTGGCTGGCCGTATCATGACACGGCGTTTAATGGGTAAAGCCAGTTTCACCCATATTCTTGATATGTCCGGACGCATGCAGCTTTATGTTAAGCAAGATGATGTCACGCCAGAAGTTTATGAAGAATTCAAGCAATGGGATTTGGGCGATATCATTGGGGCGGAAGGAAAATTATTTAAAACCAAAACGGGTGAGCTTTCTGTTAAAGTTCAATCCATACGATTGCTCACGAAAGCAATTCGTCCTTTACCAGATAAATTTCACGGTTTATCTGATCAGGAAACTCGTTATCGTCAACGCTATCTGGATTTAATTGCGAACGAAGAAACGCGCCGCACGTTTACGATACGTTCAAAAATCACAAATACCATCCGTCAATTTCTACAGGAAAATAATTTTCTCGAAGTTGAAACACCGATGATGCAGGTTTTAGCAGGCGGTGCTGCTGCCAAACCATTTGTTACCCATCATCATGCATTGGACATGCCGCTATTTTTACGTATTGCGCCAGAATTATATTTGAAACGTTTAGTTGTTGGTGGTTTTGAACGTGTATTTGAAATTAATCGAAATTTTCGTAACGAGGGAGTGTCTACACGGCATAATCCTGAATTTACTATGCTCGAATTTTATCAAGCCTACGCCGACTATCATGACTTAATGAATTTGACGGAAGAATTATTTCGTAAAATTGCTATGGATTGTTTAGATACCACAACTTTTTCTTACCAGAATATTGAATTTGATTTCAGCAAACCCTTTGAGCGTATTTCAATGAAGAATTCAATTTTGAAATACAATCCTGATTTAAAACTCGAAGATATTAACACCTTGGCTGCTGCAAAAAAGACTGCAAAAAAATTAGAAATTTCAGTTAAAGAAAGTGATGGTCTCGGTAAAATCCAAGTAGAAATTTTTGATAAAACGGTTGAGCATCAATTAAAGCAACCGACTTTTATTACCGAATATCCTGCTGAAGTTTCGCCTTTAGCGCGTTGCAATGATATAGATGCAACAATCACGGACAGATTTGAATTATTTATTGCGGGTCGTGAAATTGCCAATGGTTTTTCTGAATTGAATGATCCTGAAGATCAGGACAAACGTTTTAAGCAGCAAATGGCAGATAAGGAAGCGGGTGATGACGAAGCCATGCCATATGATATGGATTATATTATTGCGCTTGAACATGGATTGCCGCCGACAGCTGGTGAGGGAATAGGGATTGATAGGCTGGTGATGCTGTTTACGGATTCGCCGTCGATACGAGATGTGATTTTATTCCCGCATATGCGTAGTAAAGATTAAAAATAATAGTTTGGTGGATTAAACGCGCCTTTTGCGCTGTAATCCACCAAAACACCATAAGCCATCAAAAAATAAATAAAAAAGGTGTGATTACTTAATCTTAATAAGCTTTTCCAAAAGACATTACTCCCACAGTATGATGTAGGGCATGACAGGTACTATCTTTACCAGCAGCATGACGACCTTTGTGTATGGCTTTCGAGCCAAAATAAGTTGTAGCCCCAGCTCCTGCCCAGGTTAAAGCAGCTAAAGGTGCAGTAGCAATTAAGCCAACTCCAAGGGTGGCTACCGCTGACACTACAGAAGCTGCGGCAGCTGTTCCTGCAACTGCAGTAACTGTTCCTGCTACAACTGCTCCAGTTCCGTATAGTCCAGCTTCGGCACCATCTGCGAGTCGATGAAGAATACTTAATGTTGTGTTATTTTTTGACATAAATTCCTACCGAGAATTAATTATTTAAACGTACCTTTTATCGCTTAATATTAATTGAGTCAATCAAAATGAAATATACTCAATCTGCTTTCACCCTAATCGAAGTCCTCACTTCACTCACCATCATCGCTATCCTCACCGCGATTACCCTTCCTGTCGCGCGCAATTTTATTTCCCGCACACAAGATGAAATATTACAAAAACAATTACTACGCTCAATTGAATCCGCGAAATTCGAAGCGCAAGCGCGTCATGCGGTAGTTGCGCTTTGCAAAAGCAATAATCAAACAACATGCGGCGGAGAATGGGATAACGGCCAATTAATTTTTCTGGATGAAAATGCAGACGGCGTGATACAGAGGAACAAACAAATTATTACAGTGGTGCAAGCTTCGCATCATGGCAGCATACACTGGCGTTCATTCCCTCGTTATCAAAATTACCTATCTTTTCTGCCTTCTGGATTAATGAACAGCAACAATGGAAGTTTTTGGCATTGTCATGCTGCATCAGCCATGTGGGCGATTATTATAAATAAAGCAGGCAGAGCCCGCGTTGTGTATCCTGATAAGAGTGGAGTAATTAAAGGCCCGCGTGGCAAGCCATTAATGTGCTAAAACTCTACCAGCATTCATCAATACTTCCCGTTCCTGTAACGGCTTTTTTATCATTCGCATATAAGATTAATCCCGCGCAGCGTGGATCTTTATTTGCTTGTGAACCTACAGGTTTAGCCATTAGCATGTAATCACTATTGGTTGCAGCCTGAATCACTAATTGATAATTATTTTTTGCGATAGAGTCAGAAAAAATTCAGCGCAGCAAGCGTCGCATGTTCATAAGTATTATGTTCAACGTGAAATTTTT
>Ga0206929_1102_pt1 | contig 21531 bp, 17 predicted proteins | sample Alteio_BWOrgHeat_19_FD_152929 | JGI IMG/M metagenome (GOLD analysis project Ga0206929, IMG submission 152929) | Enriched cells from forest soil in Barre Woods Harvard Forest LTER site, Petersham, Massachusetts, United States -... | ecosystem: Environmental > Terrestrial > Soil > Temperate forest >...
AGGGCGGAACATAAAAAAGAATATCGCGGTCCATATACCTGAACACTACATTCCTTCATTCAAGCCAGCGAAAGAATTTGTCGCAGAAGTTAAAAAACTCCAGGCAGTTCAGGATAATCAGCCAAACCCTGATGAAGAGATGTAATTTTGCCGGATAAAAGACCGAAGTGAAGAAACAACAAGCTATTGTAGCCGGATCCGGAATAGTTATTCTTGTCATATTTTATTTTTTCGGAAATACAGTTCCTCCCCTCAAAAAATCTGCAAACTCCATGTCAGGTGAAAACGTTACTCAATCACTTGATATCAAGACGATTCTCAATGCAGATAAGTCTAAATTAAGTCCTGAACAACAGGCTTATGTGAACAGACTGGAAAATTCCGTTGTGCGTGGAGATGTTCAGGCTCAACAGATTAAAGCGAACCTGCAATTAGCAGAATTTTGGAAAGACTCAGTGGAAAATGGCTTTCTGCCTTACTCTTATTATCGCGGAGAGGTGGCAAAATTGGAAAATTCTGAAAAAAGTCTCACTTTTGCAGCCCAATTATTTTTGAACAACTTACGAAGGCAGGACAATCCGGCGATAAAAAACTGGATGGCTTTGGAAAGCCGGGATTTGTTTACAAGGGCTGAGAAATTGAACCCTGGTAATGATTCTACAAAAATCGGATTGGGAGCTACTTATATTTTTGGAAACATTGGTTCTGAACCGCAGGAGGTAATGAAGGGAATTCAGGAAATCCTGGAAGTGGCCCGGAGAGATTCGCTTAACATGTATGCTCAACTGATGCTGGGATTGGGTGGAATTGAATCCGGACAATATGACCGGGCCATTCCACGTCTGTTGAAAGTGGTACATTTCGATCCGGAAAATCTGGAAGCCGTTTTGAGTTTAAGTGAGGCTTATGAACGAACAGGTAACAACGCAATGGCAAAAACCTGGTACGAAAAAGCAAAAAAACTGACCGGCAATCCTGAACTGATCCAAGCGATCAATGAAAGATTGAGGTCTTTAAAATAAATGCTCAACCGGAGCGAAGACAGAATTTATTAGTTAACTAAAAAGGAATTATCGATGCCTTGTGGTAAAAAAAGGAAGCGACATAAAATTGCAACCCATAAAAGAAAGAAAAGATTGCGTAAAAATCGTCATAAGAAAAAGAACAAATAACGCACTCCGGCCGGAATACTTTCCGGCCCTGTTCTGCTGAAATCATTTATACGCTAACGCTTACTATGCCGCCGCTACCGTATGGCTGTTAACTTAAATCTCCTTCAGCATTTCGACTCCTTTTTGTGTGTACCGGACAGGCAGTAAATGTTACATGAACATTGAACAAGGAACTGATCATTAATGCAGCCCCGCAGGGAGTTGAAATAGCTCTGCTGGAAGATAAAAAGCTGGTGGAATTACACCATGAAAAAACTGATGCCAGTTTTGCCGTGGGAGATTTATATCTTGGAAAGGTAAAAAAGCTGATTCCGGGTTTGAATGCTGCATTTGTAGACGTTGGATTTGAAAAAGATGCCTTTCTCCACTATACCGACCTGAGCCCCTACGCCCGCTCGCTGTTGAAGTTTACACAACAAAGTATTCAATCTCCCCGGGACAGTGAATTTGATTTCGGCAGTTTTTCTGTTGAACCGGAAATCGTAAAAACCGGTAAGATCAACGAAGTTCTAAGCGGTAAACCGAATATACTTGTTCAAATTCTAAAAGAACCGATTGCCGCAAAAGGTCCAAGGCTCAGCTGTGAAATTTCCTTACCCGGCCGGTTTGTGGTAATCACACCTTTCAATGATATCGTTGCGGTTTCCCGTAAGATTCATTCTTCGGATGAAAGAAAAAGGTTACAAAAAATAGTAGAAGCTATCAAGCCAAAAAATTTTGGCGTCATTGTACGTACGGCGGCGGAAGGAAAAAACACTGCTGAACTGCACGAAGACCTGACAGACCTCGTTGCTACCTGGAAGCTGATCCAGCATAATCTGAGTGGCGCCGTCGCGCCGGCGAAGATACTGAGTGAGCAAACCAAGACCACCAGTATGTTGCGTGACCTTCTGAATGAGGACTTCAATAAAATCGTTGTCAACGATAAGAACCTGTTTAGTGACACCAAGGCCTATATACAAAGGATAGCTGCCGACAAAGTGGATATCGTATCCTACTATAATAACGGTTCTCCCATTTTCGATCATTTCGGTATTACCAAACAGGTGAAAGCCGCGTTTGGAAAAACAGTCAACCTGCCCAGCGGGGCATATCTGATCGTTGAACATACCGAAGCCCTTCACGTGATCGACGTGAACAGCGGTTATAAAAGCGTAAGCAATAACCAGGAACAAAATGCCCTTGAAACGAACCTGGAGGCTGCAGAAGAAATTGCCCGTCAGCTCAGACTCCGTGATCTCGGTGGTATTATAGTGGCTGATTTCATAGATATGAAGCTTCCTGACAACAAAAGGAAGCTCGTAGAGGCCATGGAAGGCTTTATGAGGACAGATCGCGCAAAACATGCCGTGTTACCTATATCCAAGTTTGGACTCATGCAGATCACCCGGCAGCGCATGAAACCTGAAATTACGATCAACACCCAGGAAATCTGTCCTACCTGCAATGGAACGGGTAAAATCTCCTCTGCCCTGATACTGGAGGACGAAATCGAAAAAAACCTCAGTTACTTACTGAATCACCAGCATAAGGATCTGATCCTTACCGTTCACCCCATCATGTACGCCTACCTCACCAAAGGGGGCTGGTTCTTCTCAAAAAAATGGAAATGGCGCAGAAAGTACAAGAAGCCTATCAAGGTCAAGGAAAATAACAATTACCATATGACCGAGTTCCATTTCTTTGACAAACAGGAGGAAGAAATAAAGCTATAAACGGTCGTTTTCATGGCTTTTTTGGATCATTACACATTATATTTAATTATAATATCAATGTTTTATTCATTCTCTTGATCAGAATCACTGACAGGAAATTTTTGATAGATTTCAGAGGCTCATTTTCAGGTGTTTAAGGAAAAACTTCAATTCAAGGATCTCTTGTAAAGTATTGTTATTCAATATTGTATAGAGTACTTAAGTAATAAATACAAGATTCATTTTCTTTATTAAAGTTATTCACAGGGAGAAAAATTTATTTTGTTATGTGACCTGATTTTGTAATTTAGTGGAAGAATTTAATGGGTTAGTAAGTAAAAGGTCGGCTCTCGTAGCCGGCCTTTTTACTTTTCTGCCATGAGAGCCATTATCTTTAATGATGAGTAAAATCAAAACCGCTTTCTTCTGTAATAATTGCGGGTATGAAAGTGCAAAATGGCTTGGTAAATGTCCTTCCTGCGAACAATGGAACACTTTCACTGAAGAAGTAATCACTAAAGACGACAGACTGGGAGAATCCGGATGGAAAAAAAATTCGGATAAGAAAGAAATCAAAACGATTTCGATTCATCAGGTTATCAGTGGTGAAGAAAAAAGAATCGTAACACCGGATGCGGAACTAAACCGTGTATTGGGAGGTGGAATTGTTGCAGGCAGTTTAATTCTTGTTGCAGGTGAACCCGGAATCGGAAAAAGCACTTTATTTCTACAGATCGGATTGATGCTAAAAAACAGTATCACACTTTATATCAGCGGCGAGGAAAGTGAACAGCAAATCCGAATGCGTGCAGACCGGTTAAAAGTGAAGAACAGCCGACTCATGAACAACCAGGATAATTTTTACCTGCTGACCGAAACATCCACGCAATCAATTTTTCAGGAAATAAAAAAATTAAAACCTCAGGTTGTAATCGTGGATTCCATTCAGACTTTACAGTCATCTTATATTGAATCGACGCCCGGAACCATTTCACAAATCAGAGAATGCGCTGCAGAATTCCAACGCTTCGCAAAAGAAACCGGCACGCCGGTTTTTCTGATCGGACATATTACAAAAGACGGAAATATTGCAGGCCCGAAAATACTCGAGCATATGGTGGATACCGTACTGCAATTTGAAGGCGACAGACATTATACGTATCGCATTCTCCGCACATTAAAAAATCGTTTTGGATCCACCGCTGAACTCGGTATTTATGAAATGACGGATGAAGGAATGCAGGAGGTCAGCAACCCGAGTGAGATACTGATTACACAAAAAGAAGAACAACTCAGTGGAAGCGCAATCGCCGCAAGCATAGAAGGGCAGCGGCCTCTGTTGATCGAAGTACAGGCGCTTGTAACCGCTTCTGTATATGGCACACCTCAGAGAACCGTAAGCGGATTTGACCTGAGGCGACTTCAGCTCCTGCTCGCGGTACTTGAAAAAAGAGGGGGTTTTCACTTTGGTATGAAAGATGTTTTTTTAAATATTGCAGGAGGTTTGAAAGTCGAAGATCCGTCCATAGATCTTGCAGTTCTTTGCGCCCTGTTAAGTTCATTTGAAGATATTCCGCTGGCTGCTAATATTTGTTTTGCTGGTGAAGTTGGTTTGAATGGTGAGATACGCGCAGTGAACCGGATTGATCAGCGGATTGCTGAAGCAGAGAAACTTGGATTCAGTAAAATTCTTGTTTCAAAATATAATCAAAAGGGACTAAAGAATCATTCCCATCAGATAGAAGTTAAATTGATGGGGAAAGTTGAAGAAGTATACAAACATCTGTTTTAAGGTTCTGCGACTGGGGCTCATTTTAAAATGACATCGCTCAAATCCATTTTGCATTGCCTGCTGCATCTTTTCTTCCCGTACCGTTGTTGTGGATGTGGTACTGATCTGCTTTCAGAAAATATTTTATTTTGCATTTACTGCCAGGCCTCCATGCCCCTGACAGACTTCGAATCTTTTCCTGCGAATCCGATAGAGAAAATTTTTTGGGGACGTGCCGAAATCATGGCAGCAACAGCATATTTGTATTTCACCAGCGGGTCTTCAATACAACATAGCCTGCATCAGCTTAAATATAAGGGAAGGAAAGAGATCGGCATTTATTTCGGTCAGCAGATGGGCAAGCAATTAAAACTATCAGGACGTTTTAGTGCTTGCGAAATTATTATTCCCCTTCCGCTGTTTGCTTCCAGGGAAAAAATAAGAGGATACAATCAGTCGACTATGATCTCTGCAGGCATAGCTCAGCAACTGCAAATTCCGGTCGTGCAGAATGCCGTTTTTCGCGTAAGAAAAACAGAAACACAAACGCATAAAAGCAGGATACAACGATGGAAGAATATGGAATCCACTTTCGCAATACAGGACCCCGAAACAATCAACGGCAGGCATATTTTGCTCGTGGATGATGTTGTAACAACCGGTGCCAGTCTGGAAGCCTGCGCCGTCGTTCTGCTGACTGTTCCCGGTGTCCGGGTCAGCATTGCCTGTCTGGCTCATACGGTGCAAGCTTAAAAGATGCTTTGGCCTTTCAGCTTAACCTGTATTTTTGTACGGATGCTCAAGGCCCTGATTTTTTTGATTCTTACCGGAGTGATGATGTTTTCCTGCCAAAAACAATCGAATCTGAACGGGAATGCCCGCCTCCTGCTCTCCGCTGATACCGTTCGTTTTGATACCGTTTTTACCACAACCGGTTCTGTGACTCAACAGGTTAAACTTCTAAATAATAATAACGGGGATATTACAGTTTCGTCGATAAGCCTGATGGGCGGTTCGGGCTCTCCTTTCATAATTAACATCGACGGAACACCCGGTCCTACTGCCTCCAATCTCAAAATCCAGGCGAATGACAGCCTGTATATTTTTGTCAGCGTCTTTGTTCGTTCCGGAACGGAGCTCACTCCTTTCATGCTTCAGGATAGTATACGAATCAGCTACAACGGTATCGAGCAGTATATTCAGCTTAGCGCCTGGGGTCAAAATGCCCATTTTTTAAAAAATCAGGTTATCTCAGCCAATACAAACTGGCCAAACGACCTGCCCTACGTGATTTATGACAGTTTGCGGATCGACAGCAACGCTACCCTGACGATTCAGCCGGGCACTCATATATATATGCATGCAAACGCCCCCATTTTTGTAGATGGTAGTCTGAATGTGCTTGGGCAGGCAGCAGACAGTACACGGGTATATTTTACCGGCGACCGGTTGGATCAGCCTTATGCGGGTTATCCGGGATCCTGGCCAGGGATTTATTTCAGACAGACAAGCAAAGACAACATCATGAACTACGCAGTTCTCCAAAATGGAAACCAAACACTCGTGGTGGAAGGGCCCAGTTCGGATCTGTCTCCTAAGCTCAGCTTAAACCAGTGTATCATTAACAATTCTCTTGCGGAAGGCATTCTCAGTATACAATCAAGCATCACAGCCATCAACTGCCTGATCAGCAATTGCGGCCAGAATATAGTCATCGGTGTGGGAGGAGTCTATAATTTTGAACACTGCACGGTTGCATCATATTCTACCAACCTGCTTTCTCATCAACAACCTGTGCTTACTGTTTCCAACGCCGGCACGAATGGCAATCTGTTGGTCACAGGAGATCTTAGGGCTTCTTTTACAAACTGTATTTTTTGGGGCGGTGCATCCATCCCTGATGAGGCCCTGGTAGAAAAACAGGGGAATACGATATTTAATGTATTATTTGATCATACCATACTGAAACAACAAAACTATCCGGCCAATATTGACAGTATTGCATTATTTCTGAATGCAGATCCACAGTTTCTTGCAACCGGTGATCCGGGAAATACGTTCAATTTTCATGTGCAATCCAGTTCTCCGGCAGTGGATCAGGGTACCAATCTGGGTATTACAATCGATCTGGATGGAAATCCAAGACCGGTAAACCTGCCTGATCTGGGTTGTTATGAACGGCAGTGATTCTTACCGGCTTTGGCGTTATCTTTGATAGTTAAACATTGATTATATTTTAAACTATATATTATGTTACGATTACTGCTCATTCCATTTCTTTTTATGATGAACGCAAGTACTGTGTATGATTTCAAAGTGCCCGCACTGGATGGTGGAACCATTGACCTTTCCGCATATAAAGGGAAAAAAATTCTAATCGTGAATACTGCTTCAAAATGTGGTTTCACACCTCAATATGCTGATTTGGAAAAACTTTATGACAAGTACAAAGACAAACTGGTGATTGTCGGTTTCCCTGCAAATGATTTTGGTGGTCAGGAACCCGGTACCAACACGGAGATCAAGGAATTTTGTCAGAAAAATTATGGTGTTACTTTCCCGCTGGCTGCAAAATCAGATGTAGTGGGCGATAACACGTCACCATTGTTTAAATATCTTACGGAAGAAGCCATCAAGCTTGGAACTCCTGCACCCGTTATCAAATGGAATTTTACGAAATTCCTGATCGATGAAAACGGTAAACTCATCGCTGTTTTTAACAGTAAAGTTACTCCGATGAGCGACGAGATCACATCTCACCTAAATTAATACAGACCGGCGGATGCTATTTAGTGAGGTGATCGGTCAGCAGGAAATTAAAACGAAGCTTCGCAATCTCGTTGAGCATAACAGATTAAGCCATGCACTTCTTCTGAGTGCACCCGAAGGAGCCGGTGGTCTGCCATTGGCGTTGGCATTTGCTCAGTACCTCGTATGCGATCTCGTTTCGGCGGAAGATCCGAAAAAGAATTTTCTTGCTGAAAGCTGCAATGTTTGTCCCTCTTGTGTCAGGGCCGCTAAAATGATTCACCCTGATATACATTATGTATATCCGGTCGTTACCCGCAAACCCGGCGAAAAACCGCTCAGCACAGATTACATTTCCGAATGGCGTGAATTTGTTTTCCAGTTTCCTTACGGGACTATTTTTGACTGGCTGCAGTTCATTCAGGCTGAAAATAAACAGGGGAATATTTCAGCGCATGAATGCAATGAGATTAACCGCAAACTCAGTCTGAAAAGTTTTGAAAGCGGCTATAAGATCATCATCATCTGGATGCCTGAATACCTGGGAAACGAAGGGAATAAATTATTGAAGCTGATTGAAGAACCGCCGCCAGACACACTGTTTATACTGGTAACAGAAAATGAAACACAGATTCTTCCAACCATTATTTCCCGCGTACAAATCATCCGCCTGCCACGACCATCCACCTCCGAAATTCAGGAGGCACTGATATCGCGTGCCGGAGTTGAACCAGAGCAGGCAAGACGGCTGGCATCCGTGAGTGAGCAGAACTACCGCGAAGCATTGAAACAGTTGCAACACGGCGAGGATGACTGGCTGGGAATGTTACGGGAATGGTTAAACGCAGTTCTGAAGACCGGGCCGGTTGCCCAGGTGAAATGGGTGGAAGAAATCAGTCGTTCCGGAAGGGAAAAACAAAAACAATTTCTGCAGTATTTCATCCATTTGCTCGAACAGGCCATCCGGATCCGGATGTCTGAGGGAGCAGTAGCTGACCTGCCTGATTCTGAAAAAGATTTCGCTTCCAGGCTGAATAAAATTGCAGATCTGTCTGCGCAACAGGCCATCGTTCAGGAAATCAATAAAGCGGTTTATTATATCGAACGCAATGCACATGCTAAAATGCTTTTTCATGCGCTGACCATTCGCCTCTATCATATCCTCGCAAACAGGGAAGAGGCGGTGGTGACCTAGAAACTAGTATATTTGTCTACACTGCTGGTTAATTTATACATATATGGGATGTACTAATTGTGGCTCTGCCGGTGGCAAGCCAGGCGGTTGCCAAAGCCATGGAAGCTGCGGCACCGGAAGTTGTAACAGGATGAATGTATATGACTGGCTCTCAAACCTTCCAATTCATGATCCCGCATCAGAATGCCGGGTGATGGAAATAAGTTTTAATCAGGGTAGCCGGAAGGATTTTTATCGCAATTCAACAACCCAGGTCTTTGATAAAGGAGAATTGGTGAGCGTGGAAGGGGTAAGTGGTTTTGATGTTGGAACGGTAAGCTTAACTGGAGAGCTGGTCAGAATACAAATGAAGAAGAAAAGTGTGGATGAGTTTCATCCGGACATGAAAAAAGTGCTTCGTCGCGCTTCTGATCGTGATCTGGACCTGCTCAAACAAAATAAAGCGCGTGAACAGGAAGCTGTCATCCGCTCGCGTGCCATTTCCCGCCAGTTAAAGCTGGACATGAAAGTGTCCCAGGTGGAAATACAGGCTGACGGACGCAAAGCCACATTCTATTATATAGCCGATGACCGTGTGGATTTCCGCGAACTCATTAAAATTTTCGCTTCTGAATTCAGGGTGAAAGTAGAAATGCGTCAGATTGGTGCAAGACAGGAAGCCGGAAAAGTTGGTGGCATCGGCAGTTGCGGACGTGAACTCTGCTGCTCCACCTGGCTTACGGATTTCAAGTCCGTCAATACTACGGCAGCCCGATACCAGAATTTGTCGATCAATCAGAGTAAGCTCAGTGGTCAGTGCGGACGATTGAAATGCTGTCTGAATTACGAGCTCGATACCTACCTCGATGCCCTCCAGCAGTTTCCGGATAATGCCGACACCCTGCAGGTGGCCAAAGGAACCGCCCTGCTTATCAAAAAAGATATTTTCAAAAACCTGATGTGGTATGTTTTGCCAGACAGCAATAAACAATACCCGCTCCTGATTGACAGAGTTAAACAAATTAAAAAACTCAACCAGCAGAACGTCATCCCAGATGACCTCGGAGCCGTCGAAGCGAGTACCGGAAAACCAAAGGAAGAACTCATCAATGTTGACCTTACCGGACAGTTCAGTCTGAAAACACTCGACAAGGCAGACCGGAAGAAACGTCAAATGAGACCAGGTCCGCCACAACATCGCAGGGATAACAGACCGCCGCCCAGAAAGAAGTAGTTTTCATGATTGTTAAAATTTTACTAATTGCGGAAAGCTTTCCCGGCCTTTCACAATGAATTTCTTTTTACTAAATTGCAAGTCCTAAACGAATCAAACTATGGCTATTTTCAAATCTGGCAATCCCGCTTTGAATGTTTTTCAGAATACGATTGCCCTGCCCGGATCCGGTGTGATGACCGAAAGGGGCACACTTAATAAATTTTTTCTGTTGTTTTTACTCGTTATGGCATCGGCTTCCCTGACATGGAAAGCATTCTATGACGGAGTAAATGTTATGCCCTATATGCTGGGTGCTGCAATTCTTGGTTTCATCACTGCACTGATTATTATTTTTAAAAAAGAATGGGCCGCTTACCTGACCCCCGTATATGCATTACTCGAAGGAGTTTTTCTTGGAGCCATTTCAGCATCATACAATAATGTATTTGCCAAATCTGCTCCTGGTATTGTAACACAGGCAGTACTCTTAACTTTTGGTTGCGTGATTTCAATGTTCCTGTTATACCGGTTCAGAATAATCAAGGTAACTGAACAGTTCAGATCCATTATTTTTATTGCCACCGCCGGCATTGCCATTTTTTATCTGCTGTCCATCGTATTGCGCATGTTTAATGTGGACATCGCTTTCATCCATGAAGGTTCCATGCTTGGCATTGGATTTTCACTTTTTGTGGTTGCGATTGCGGCATTGAATCTGTTGCTGGATTTCGATATGATTGAGAAAGGTGTGGCCGCCGGTGCTCCAAAATATATGGAATGGTACGGTGCATTTGGATTGCTGGTTACCATTGTGTGGCTCTACCTCGAAATACTTCGCCTGCTGTCCAAGCTTGCCAGCAGAAGATAAAAATAAAATGTAAGGATTTGGTCCCGGCTGATCCGGGACCAAATTTCTGAATCTTATTATCTGTCTCCGCCCAACAAGCTTCCCAGTCCGCCCAAAATGCTCCCTTCTTCTCTTCGGTGTCCGAGCTGCGGGCTATATTGAATGATCCGGCTGGCGAGCCGGCTGATCGGAAGGGATTGAATCCAGACTTTACCGGGACCGCGCATGACTGCAAAAAATAAACCTTCGCCGCCAAACATCCAGTTGCGGATTCCGCGGATAAACTCAATATCAAAATCTATTGAAGGCGTATAGGCAACTACACAACCCGTATCTACCTTCAGGATTTCATCGGGCTTCAATTCTTTCTCCAGGATATATCCGCCGGCATGAACGAAGGCAAGCCCGTCGCCGTCCAGTTTTTCCATAATAAATCCTTCTCCGCCAAAAACGCCCGTACCGAGTCTGCGTTGAAAAGCGATTCCAATACTCACGCCCTTGGCGGCACAAAGAAATGCGTCTTTCTGGGCGATGATGGACCCGCCCAGCTCCTGCAGATCCAGGCAGATTATTTTTCCGGTATACGGCGCTGCAAAACTTACTTTTTTCTTTCCCTGACCCACATTCGTAAACGCTGTCATGAACAGGTTTTCACCCACCAACACCCTCTTGCCCGCATTCATTAACCGGTCGATCAGTCCTGATCCCTGTTGCTGGGAACCATCTCCGAAAATGGTTTGCATTTCTATTCCGTCCTCCATCATCATAAATCCCCCGGGTTCACCAATCACTGTTTCCTGGGGGTCCAGCTCCACTTCTACAAACTGCAGTTCTTCACCATAAATTTTATAATCGATTTCGTGATTGTTTCTCATGATAAATTTTTTAGAAATTGATATACAATCATTATAGCAAATTACAGTTACCCATTAATTTCCGACTGCCCATCTGAACAATAATACTATCTGTCTGATCAGTACTAAAATTACAAACAAAAGAGAAACCAGAAACGCCAAACCCGTTATAGCCGCTGGTGCTCCTATGATTAATAAAATGATCGGTAGAAGTGGCAGCGCCGCTATCATAAATAAAACATTTCTCGGTATGCCATAAAACCTCTGCAAGGGTTTTACTTGAAGGCATACCATTACCAAGTATAAAAATACGGGTGTGAATGGAGGAATCCCCAACATTGATATCCATCTTCCACCGTACATTTTTCTCATTGGTCTTCTCAAACGTTCCGCGATCAGATACATGCTCGGCAGAATAAACAGGGTCATGAAAAATGCAAAAGCAAGTCCGAAAATGATGGTCCATGACAATGGCTTCCAGAATACGGCACTGTCTCCTCCGAAGAAAATATGTGGATTCAAATCTGCAAACAGTGTAACAAAATTAATATTGAATCCAATCGCCAGCGGGATCAATGCCAGGATCGCAGCGAGTGCTGTCAGTAATACAGGAATGATTCTCGTTTTACCGGCCTGGATCAAAGCCTCCCTGGTTTTCATTCCACGTTCGCGCAGAACATCTGTAAACTCGATCACAAGTATTCCATTTTTGACAACGATACCTGCGAGCCCGACGATACCCAAACCCGTCATCACGGAGGAAATGGTCATACCCGTGATTCCAAAACCCAGCAGAACCCCGATAATACTGAATATAATTTCTGTCAGAATGATAACTGGTTTGCTGATCGAATTAAACTGAAGGACGAGAATAAAAAGGATAAGCATCAAAGCAATTATCAGTGCCGAGCCCAGAAAGGAAACAGTTTCCTGTTGTTGTTTGCCCTCACCCGTTTGCGTTATTTCCACGTCTTCGGCTTTGCCTTTAAAATTTTCGATGGCATCTTTAAGTTGTGCATTGACCGCCTGTGGCGTGAAGCCTGTCAGTACGTTTGAATAAAGCGTAATAACCCTTTTCAGCGATTTTCTTTTAATACTTCCATAGGTACTCGTAAAATCTATTTTTACCAGGTTTGTAATGGGGATAGACTTGATGGCACCTGTTGGCTCGCGGAAAAAAATCTTCATGTTCAAAAGGTCCGACAAGTTCCTTCGTTGTACCTCCGTGTTACGAAGCTGGATTTTATATTCTTCTTTATTATCCTTGATCTTGGAGAGTTCCCTGCCGAACAGAGCCGTCCGTATCTGCTGCCCGATTTGTGCCGTGCTGACGCCTTCGATCATTGCCCGCTGACGATCAATGGTGAGTGTGATTTCAGGATTGGTCAGGTCCACGTCCATTTTTAATTCTTCCACTCCGGGAGTCTGAATAGAATCAAGATAATTTTTAAGTGCCGAAGCCGTACTGGTAAGGTTTTCGAAATTATCGCTGGCAATTTCAATATTGATTGGCGGATCCGTAGGCGGACCACCCTGTTCCTGGTCAACGGAAATTTCGGCGCCCGGTATGCCTTTAAGTGCTGCACGGATCGAATCCAAAATGGGCGTTGTTGCTCTTCCGTGGCGCTTTTCATATTCCACAAAAGAAACCTGCACGCGTCCCAGTTCCGGTCTTGTACTCCGGTCGCCGCTTTGCGGATTACCTGCTCCGATGGCTACATTTGAGATCACACTCTCTACCAATGGATTTAATTTGCCATTTTCAGTTCCAAGAACTTTATTTACACGCTTTTCCAGCTCGGCAGTAACAGAGTCGGTATAATTTACATTGGTTCCCACCGGCAGCTTGAGATATACAAATATGAAATTCGGATCACCCTTGGGGAAGAACACGACCGGTACTTTCCGGATACCTATGAATATAAAAGAGAATATCAATAAGAAAAAAGTACCCACCAGCAGCCAGACGGGACGCCAGCCTTTCAGTGCCCAGCGCAATCCTCTTTCGTAGTGGCTCATGATCCAGGGAAGACTCCTGTTTTGAAAAGTATGTATCAGCCCGGTGAACAGGTATGCATTCAGAAACATCAGTATACTGAATAGTATCAGCAGGTTTCCTGCGAATGTAAAATGCGAGATATCGAGCAGGATACCCAGTGCAATAAAAGTCCAGAACAACGGGTTTCTGAATACCCTCGATTTTCTGCTTGCATGGTCGTCCTCCGCGTGATTCATAAAATCAACCGCAAAAATCGGGTTCATCAGAAATGCCACGATCAATGATGCAGACAGCGTGAAAATCAGCATGACCGGCAGATAGATCATAAACTTGCCGATAAGTCCCGGCCAGAACAAGAGTGGGAAGAAGGGAGCCAGCGTGGTGAGTGTGCCGGCCAGTACCGGGATAAATATTTCGCCGGCCGCGATCTTGGCGGCAATAATGGACGTTATTTTTCCCTTGCCTTCCGTAAATATCCTGTGCGTATTCTCGATCACCACGATCGCATCATCGACGATAATTCCCAGACCAAACAGTAAGGCAAATAATACAATGAAGTTCAGGGTTACATGACTCCCGATGATCAGGTCGGCCGCTGGTAAAAACAGGAAGGCAACGAACATGCTCAGCGGAACAGAGAGTGCCACAAAAAAGGCATTTGTAACGCCCATAAAAAACATGAGGATCACAAGGACAAGCACAAATCCAATCACGATCGAATTCACCAGGTCGTTGAAAGATGTACGGGTCGTTTTGCTTTGATCCCCGGTTATGACCACATTCAGATCTTTAGGGAACTGGGTGGCTTTCATTTCGGCCACCACCCTTTTTACTTCGTCAGAAGTTTCAATAAGATTTTCGCCGCTGCGTTTAATCATGTTTAACGTAACGACATTCTTACCGTCCAGCCGGGCATAACTCTCACTCTGTTTAACCGTATCAATGATGGTTGCAATATCTTTCAGGTAAATCGGTGCTGCTGAAGTATTGCGGATCACGATCTGGGCAATATCAGCAGCGGTTTTAAACTGACCTTTCAGCTGAAGGGTCCTTTTCATATTGCCCACTTCGAGCAGCCCACCGGAAACATCCAGGTTTTCATTCGCAACCGCATTGGCAATATCATTGAACGTGACATTCGAACTCTGCATCTTATAGTTGTCCACGTTGATCTGGAATTCCCTTTCAGGCGCACCTACTTCATCCACCCGGTTCAGTTGAGAGAGATCTTCGAGTTTGTCTTTCAGGTCATCAGCAAATTTTTTCAGGTGTTGACCATCATAATTCCCGCTCACGTTTACATACATGATGGGCTGATCCGACAAACTGATCTCCATCACATTCGGTTGGGAAGTCAGGTCCGTAGGCAAATCCGTTTTTGCTTTGTCAACCGCATCCTTAACTTTTTGCAGGGCCACATCAATCACCACATCGGATTCGAATTCAACGATGATCGCTGAGAAATCCTGAACCGATGTGCTGGTCAGTTTATTAATCTTGGCGCCCGTGATCCCTTTGATCTGTTTTTCAATCGGACGGGTAACCAGGTTCTCAATATCCTTCGGCGAATTCCCAACATAAGTGGTCTGCACATAAATCTGGGATATGACAATATCCGGGAACTGTTCTTTCGGGGTCGAAACAAATCTGTTAATACCCAGGATCGTGACAAAAATGATCAGCAGGTAAACCGAAGTTTTATTGTTGATGGCCCAGCTCGTGGGTTTAAACTCTTTAATTTTCCCTTTTATATTTTCTAGTGCGCTCATAAAAATCAATTCTGTTGGTTATAGGTGCAGTATCACATGGCCGTTGTGGTGATGGGTTGATCATCATATAAACCCTGATACCCATCGGTAATAATCTCATCGCCTGTTTGGATTCCTGATAAGACCTCCACTTTATCACCGTACATCATTCCGATCGTGATTGGTTTTTTCCTGGCTACCAGCCGGCTTCCATCTTTCACGGCAACCATCACGTATTTCCCTTTATCATCATTCTGTAAACTGTTCACCGGTATGGTAAGAGCATTGGAAGTTGTATAATCCTGAATTTTAATCAGCGCTATCTGATTTGGATAAAACTGTTTGTCGTATGGAAGTTTAGTTTCGATATAAAAACTTCTGGTAGAGGGATCGATTGTTTTACCGGTCACTGAGATTTTTGTATCAATGGTTTTATTGTTGAGTTCCGGAATCACCACTTTCAGATTGCTTCCCACTTTCACTTGTCCGAGATAATTTTCAGGAACCTGCGCAACCGCTTTCAGTTGCTCCGTATTGACAATCTGAAGCTGGTTATTGCCTGTGAAAAGTTCACCCAAACGGATATTGACCACATCCGCCACGCCACTGATATCTGCATATACCCTGGTCAGATCGATCTGCCGGCTGATCAGATCCACAGACATCTGCGCCTGGTCCACCTGGTTTTTTGCAGTCACCAGTTCAACTTCAGAACCAATCTGCTGTGCCCAGAGATTTTTTCTCCGTTCATATAAATTTTTTGCGAAAGCCAGTTGCTGCATGGCAGTCGCCAGTTGCTGCTGGAGCACCACATCATCCAGTTTGAGGAGAAGTTGGCCTTTCTTCACCATATCACCTTTTTTCACATAGATTTCCTTAACCTGTCCACCGGTACCATTCCTGGGCGTAACCAACGCGATATTCAATGCATCAATTTTCCCCTGCAGCTCGATATAGTGGGTAAATGCGACCGGAGCAACCGGTTGGAAAGCGACCAGCTTTGTTTTTTCTTTTTTTGCAGAAGAAGAATCTACATTCCCGAGTGCCTCTTCTGCTTTTTGAATTTTTGTAGCGAGGCCTGCCTGTTGTTCTTTCAGTTTTTGCAGTTCAGCTTTTTGCTTTGCTACAGCGTCGTCTGTTTGTCCGCAGGACACAAAAAATACGGTCCCGGTGATCAGTGCAGATAAAAATATCTTATTCATAATTGCGTGGTTTGGCGTTTTAAATTTTACCGATGGCTTTCAGGAAATCAACTTTTGAAATAACTGCATTATACAGGGCATTTAAATAACTGGATTGCGCCGTGATCAGGTCTGACTGAGAACTGGACAGATCCGTATTCGTAGCGAGGCCCGACTCGAATTTCTTCTTCACCTGACCGTACACCGATTCGGCACGATCCATATTTGTCTTTTGGGCGTCCATTGTCTGAACGGCGTTGATGAAATTGTTTTTTGCAACAGCGACCTGCTGGCCGATATTCAGTTTCAGGTTCTCCATCTGATCGGTCGTTAAAGCAGAAGTCAGCCGGGCTTTTTTCAGCCTCGCATTTTTTGCAAAGCCCTCAAAAATCGGCACATCGAGGGCGAGGCCTACATAAGAGGTCGTGAACCAGGTGCCGCTCGATGAGAATAAATCATAGGTATTGTTCGCGGCATTTTTCTGATAAGCACCATTTAGTTTGAGGGTCGGATAATATGCCGCCTGGTAACGTTTGATGTCGAAGTCATTGAGCTGTTTTTGAATTTCGAGAGACTGATAATCAAAACGGTTTTTATAACTGTATTCAATGTCCATCGGCACGCCGCCTTTCAGATCCGCCTCACTGAACTGAGACGTCAGCACAATGGAATCTGCCGCCGGTATTCCGAGCAGAAATTTCAATAAAGTAAATCCATTCTCGATTGTCGTGGCTGTATTCTGTTTTTGTATCTGGAAATTTGTCAGTTGTACATCTGCTTTATCAACATCCAGTTTTTCTACAAATCCATTTTCATTCATCACTTTGGTATCATGTAATAATTTGGCCGCGCGGTAGATATTGGAATCTTCCAGCTGGATCTGTGTATTGCTGACGACAAGCTGATAATATGTTTTGTATACCTGAACGGAAAGGTCTTCAACCGTCAGATCAATTGCCTTTTTATAATAATCCAGCGCACTTTGCCTGGCTTTCAATCCAACGAAAACAGAACCATCAAACAGCGTCTGGGTTAAATTAAAACCTCCGGATGCGATGTATTTCTGCTGGAAGGCAACCGGGAAATAAGTTCCGGCAGGTTGCTGAAAAAATTCTCCCGGAACAAGTGTTACCGGTATATTGAAATAATCAGTGGTACCAGCCGAACCGGTTACTTTAGGAAGCGCCAGTGCGGTCACTTCTTTGTTGGTCTGTTCCTGAATAGCCAGATTTGTAATAGCGGCTTTGACGGAAATATTATTCTTTTTTGCCAGCTCGATCGCCTGCTCGGCAGAAAGAGCATGTATATTTTGAGCGTGTGCAGATACCATGCTGAAGATGGCTGCCATCATCGAAAGGCATACGCGGTTAATTAATCTTTTGTTCATGTAGTTTTGTTTTTTGTCGTTCGTTCGAATATTTTTCAATCAGTTTTTTCCCGGTTGGATTGCAGATGCTGTGTAAAAACAGGACGGCCAGTTCTTTGCAGGTCTGGTTCATCGGGTATTTATTCTGGGGAAATGCATCCTGGTTGAAAGGCATGAAAGCCGATTCTATCCGGTGACGGGTCGTCAGGTCTATATTCAGGTCCGTTCTGTATATGTCTTCTTTTGTTCCACGCTCCAGGTTCTCCCTGATAGTTGTGAAGAGAAACTGGTATTTGTACTGTTTCAGACGTTTAAAAGCTGCGGGATGATGTTTTTCCAGGTCATGTATCAACTGAGGATTCATTGTTTTCAGCATTTCTTCAAAACTGTCCATCGCCAGGAAAATTTCATGAACGGCATTATCCGCCGTCAGGCAATAACCCCTGCAGTCTTCTTCGTTCCGCTTCATTTCGTCATTGACTACAGCCTCTACCATGGCGTCTTTATCCGTAAAATACTGGTAGATGGTTTTTTTACTAATGCCCAGCTGCGCGGCAATTTCATCCATGGTGATAGACCGGATGCCATACCGCATGAACAGATCCGTCGCTTTCTCTAATATTCTTTCTTTGTTTTCCATATTTATCCGCTAAGGAGGCACAAAACTACGGAAACTTTTTTTGTCACCAAAGTTTCTACCGGTTTTTTTATACAATTCACCGACAAAAAAGGGAAGAAGGGCGGTATTAGCAGGTTTTAAAACACGGGCGCGGCAGAATGATTGATTATTTTTGATAACAAACTACTGATTATGAAAATTCAGATCATCGCCCGAAAACTGTTTAAGTATTTTTTGCAGGGCCTGATCATCCTTGCTCCGATTACGATCACTTTCTGGGCAGTTCTTTCTCTTTTCAACTGGGTAGACAGCATATTGCCTGACTTCATACACCGGATATTGCCCCGTGTGGCACTGGATGAAAATGGAAATCCCAGGCATATTCCGGGTCTGGGATTTGTACTGGTTATTCTGATTGTACTAATTGTAGGCTATGTTTCATCCTCGTTTATAGTAAGCAAACTCGTTGAGTTATTCGACAAGATCCTGGAGAAAACACCTGGTGTAAAAATTATTTACAGTACCATAAAGGATTTTTTTGAAGCATTCGCCGGCAACAGGCGAAAATTCGACCGTACTGTGCTGGTCAGCATTGAAGCGCCGGATATCTGGCGGATCGGTTTTATCACGCATGAAGAATTGCTGGAGTTCGGATTGCAGGAATATGTTTCTGTTTACGTTCCCCAATCATACGCATTCGCCGGTCATCTGTATTTTGTAAAAAAAGAAAGGGTCCGCCTGATCACCGATATCAGTTCCACAGACGCGATGAAATTCGCCATCTCCGGCGGTGTTACGAATATTGAGGACTGAGTTGGTTGATCCCGCACCTGCGGGAACGGTTGACGGTTGATGGTTGACGGTATATAAAAAAATGGTCTGTTCGTGGAATATATAATTCAAGCGGGATCATATAATTTGTGTCTCTAAAAAGTTAACCGTTCCCGCACGTGCGGTATCAACCGTCAACCGTTCCCGCATGCGCGGGATCAACCGTCAACCGTCAACCGTCCACCGTCAACCAAAAAGATTAGCAGCAATCATAATCATGAAAAAATGCTGCTGCTCATTATTCCTCCTGCTCATATGCGAGAATGTATTCTGTTGGGGGTTTTACATGCATCAAAAAATCAATTATCATGCGGTATTTCTCCTGCCTCCGCAGATGATGATCCTGTTCAAACCCAACATTGGTTTTCTTTCCGAACATGCGGTGGATCCGGATAAAAGAAGATACATGGTAGCTGGCGAAGGAGCGCATCACTTTCTGGATATCGACCATTATGGCCAATATCCTTTTCGTGAACTTCCCCGGGATTTTAAATCGGCAATAAATAAATTTTCGACCGATACACTTCGGGCTTACGGGATCGTGCCCTGGTGGATTCAGATTATGATGGGCCGGCTGACCAGGGCCTTTCGTGAGAAAGACAAGCTGGCAATTCTTAAAAACGCCGCTGAAATCGGCCACTATATAGCTGATGCGCATGTTCCCCTGCATGTCTGCTCCAATCACAACGGACAATTGACACATCAGGAAGGCATTCATGCTTTCTGGGAGTCAAGGGTTCCGGAATTATTTGCTGAGTCGGACTGGGATTTTTTTATCGGCAAGGCAGAATATATTCCTGACCTTTCTTCCTATATATGGGCTCGCATACTCGAAAGCGCGAAGGCCTCGGATACCGTGCTATCATGTGAAAAGGAAATCAGCATTCTTTTCAGGCCCGACCAGAAATATGCTTTTGAAGAACGCAGGGGGAAAATCGTGAAGCAGTATTCCAGCGCTTATGCAACCCTGTATGAAGACAGGCTAAATCATATGATTGAACGCCGTATGCGGCAATCCATTTTTGCCGTTGCTTCCTGCTGGTACACAGCCTGGGTAAATGCCGGGCAACCTCCGCTCGACAGCCTCGTCCACAATACACTCTCCATTTCTGAACAAAAAGAATATGAGCGGTTGAATTTGGAATGGAAGAGCAATACCATCATCGGAAAGGATTGCCAATAAGGGCTGTCCACAATTGACAACTGAGCAGAGCGGCGTTTTATACCCCGATCCACAGAATAGCCCGATCCTGGGACTTAAATAATCCAGTTCGTGGGTAGGATATGAGAATTCTTTGATATCATTATACTTCCGTATATCTTCCGTATATCCTCCGTATATCTTCCGTTTTATTACGGAGGATTCAAGGAAGATATAGGTATGATCTACAGAAAATGTATTATCTTTAAGAGGTAGATCAGACCATGGCCACTGTTAATAGTCCTTTCCTTCAAAATGCATCCGGAACCGTAGGCCGGATGATCGTATATAAAAAATATTACGATAAGACTGTCGTGTCCAAAATGCCCGACATGAGCAAACGGGTACTGAGCGAAAAGCAGAAAGAATCCAACGAGCGCATGCGTCTTGCTACGATTTATGCCAAGTATATGTATGCCACTGAAGAACGAAAAATCAAATCCAGGATCCGTTTAAAATTACCCGCGCACAAATCCCTGTTTCATGCACTTGTAAAGGAACATATCGATCAGCACCGGAACATTGCCCTGGAACAGGTAGAGCAAACATTCATGAGTGATTTACCCGAGTAAATGTGGCAAATATGTAATTGCAGAAAATGAAAAAAGTGAAAGTGGAATGGGAAATGACAATATGGGGATGTGATTTCTGACAAACCAGAGCTTTGACTTCACAATATCACATTGTCATTAAGAATTCAACTCTCACCTTTTTCATTTTCTACAATTACATATTTGCCACATTCAACGAGTGCATACTAGCATCATAATGTCGTAAATTGCGTCTCCAATATAAACGCAGATGATTCACAATTTCAATGCAGGTCCCAGCATCTTGCCGAAATCCGTTTTTGAAGATGCAGCCAAGGCAATTTTAAATTTTCGTGATACCGGCCTTTCAATTCTTGAGATAGGGCACAGGCCAGCATTGTTTCAATCGGTATTGGATGAAACCGTGCAACTGGCAAAAGAACTCATGAAGCTGGATGCAGATCATGAAGTGTTATTTCTTCATGGTGGCGCGACCACGCAGTTTTTTCAGGTTCCCATGAATCTGCTCAATGAAAATCAAACCGCTGCCTATCTGGATTGTGGTGTCTGGGGAACAAAA
>Ga0206929_1104_pt1 | contig 21388 bp, 15 predicted proteins | sample Alteio_BWOrgHeat_19_FD_152929 | JGI IMG/M metagenome (GOLD analysis project Ga0206929, IMG submission 152929) | Enriched cells from forest soil in Barre Woods Harvard Forest LTER site, Petersham, Massachusetts, United States -... | ecosystem: Environmental > Terrestrial > Soil > Temperate forest >...
GAATTTTGGCAAAACCGGGATCCGCATAATATCTTGCACGGTCTTCAAATGCCAGTCTCTTTGCTTCCGTAAAAAGATGAATATGTTCAGGACTGCCATAATTTATTTTACTAAAATCAAATTTTTCGAGAATATTCAGCATCTGCAACACGGTAATTCCCTGGCCGTTCGGTGGCAGCTCCCATACACGATAACCCCGATAGGTCGTTGACACCGGTTCTACCCATTCCGATTCATAATCAGCAAGATCCCTGTATGACAGATAGCCACCGTTTTTCTTCATAAAAGCCTCAATTGCCTTCGCGATGGCACCTTTGTAAAAAACATCTCTTCCGCCGGCGGCAATTTTTTCGATCGAATTCGCAAGCCCAGGGTTTTTAAAAATCTCGCCCCGTTTTGGTGCGGATCCATCCGGCATAAAAACCTGCCGCACATTTGAATCATTTCCATACTGCTCTTTAAGTCCTGCAAAATAAAAGGCAGCTTCGTCAGCAACCGGAAATCCATTTCGCGCATAGCCAATGGCGTAAGAAAGGATGGTCTCCATCGGTAATTTACCAAACCTCCCATGCAATTGAAACCAGCCATCAACGCAACCGGGAACGGATACAGACAATGGTCCGTTGGCCGGAACAAATTGCTTACCGTTTTGACTCAGTATGTCAAGTGTAAGACTATATGGCGATCTGCCGGATGCATTTATTCCATATAGTTTTTTTGTTTTTGCCTCATATACGATTGCAAAAAGATCCCCCCCGATTCCGTTCATTTCAGGATCTGTAACTCCCAGCACCGCATTGGCAGCAATGGCCGCATCAATGGCATTGCCTCCTTTTCTCAGCACGTCAATCGCCGCCTGTGTTGCCAGCGGATGACTCGTACATGCCATTCCATGCTGCGCCATAACAACGGAACGTGTTGCAAAAGTTTCTCCGGTGAGCCTGTCCTGGCCCGCTAATGACAAAGAAAACACACAAATAAGTATGGCAAATAACAGTGGAAGTAAAAAATATGTTTTCATTTTAATTGTTTTGCGCATATACTTCTTTTGAATGATGGGAAGAAATACAAATGGCTTTCTTACATTTGATCTCCCTCTTAAATGTATCAAATTTATCTGCAAGGTCGATGACAGTCCAAAAATTCAATAACAAAAACCATGAAGATACATCATGGCGGAGTCCGGGTATGTTTTTCGTACGGGTATTACTGGGCATCATATTTCTGATGCAGGGATTTGGAAAAATATTTATCATGGGCGTTCCGGATGTATATGAAAGATTCTTTAAAGTTTTTGAAAACAGTTTTCTTCCTAAATGGCTGATCGCCTCAGCCGCATACTATACTTCCATTGTTGAGTTGGTTGGCGGCTTTTTACTGGTCGTCGGACTATTCAGAATCTATGCGATGTATTTGCTGGCTTTGGACTTGCTGATTGTTTCATTTGGTCACGGACTGATGGAACCCATATGGGACCTGAGTCATGTAATACCAAGAACTATTTTACTTGCCTCATTGTTTTTCCTGCCTCCCACATGGGATGCATGGAATGCGGATGCGTGGATAAGAAAAAGATCGAAATAACACAGCTATCGGTCTTTTTTATTTATATCATATAGTCAAAAATTAAAAACTCCTATACACCGGATCCGAATGATGAAAAATACAAATGATGGCAGTCAACGGTCCCTGCTGCAAAAAATTGCCAGTGATGCTATGCTGGCTAATGGATTTCTGATTGATTTCTCTGGCGCGGTGAAGGCTGCACTCGGTGGATTGCAGGAGAGGGTGCTGAAAATTTCAGATCCAGTGCACGACCTACGGAATCTTTCCTGGTGCTCTATAGACAATGACGATTCCCAGGACCTGGACCAGCTCTCCGTCGCGATGACCATGCCTTCCGGAGAAATAAAAATTCTCGTTGCCGTCGCAGATGTTGATTCCCTGGTGAATAAAAATTCAGTTTTCGAAGATCATGCAAAACATAACAGCACTTCGGTTTATACCAGTGCAATGGTATACCCTATGTTGCCGGAAAAACTCTCAACTGATCTGACTTCCCTTAAATATGGTGCAGACCGGCCAGCCATCGTTGTTGAATTCTTAGTCGCGGAAGACGGCTCAACGAAGGATCCCGATATTTATCCCGCTGTCGTTCACAATAAAGCGAAACTGGCCTATAACAGTACAAGTGCGTGGCTTGAAGGAAGCGGAAACATACCAAAAGCGGTTGAATCGGTTAATGGGCTGGATGAGAATCTCAGGCTCCAGGTCGGCATCGCAAAAAAACTGAAGACCCTCCGTTACGACAATGGTGCGCTGAACCTAGAAACAATAGAAGCCCGGCCGGTTTTCCAGGGAGATGAAGTGAGTGGACTCGAGGAAGAAAAGATGAACGTCGCCAAAGATATCATCCAGGAATTCATGATCTGTGCAAACAGTATAACTGCCCGATTCCTTACAGCTAAAAATTTACCATCATTCAGAAGAGTGGTGCGTGTCCCGAAGCGCTGGGACAGGATCGTTGAACTGGCATCCGGCTGGAAATTCAGTCTTCCTTCGCAGCCGGATTCCAAAGCACTGGATCAATTCCTCCTCTCGGCAAAGGCTTCTGATCCGGTCCGTTTTCCGGATCTTTCACTTAGTGTTATCAAGCTGCTGGGATCGGGAGAATATGTTGTTGAACTGCCGGGTGAAAAAACAGAAGGCCATTTCGGGCTCGCCATTAAAGATTATACCCATTCGACCGCTCCAAATCGCCGGTATCCGGATCTGATTACACAAAGACTGCTAAAGGCTGCTCTTTACAAAAGCGCGGTTCCCTATTCCGGCGACGAGTTGCTGACTCTTGCAAGTCATTGTACATCCATGGAGGACGGGGCAAAGAAAGTAGAACGCCAGGTGGAAAAATCCACGGCCGCTCTTTTTCTTCGGGGAAGCATCGGTCGCCAATTCGATGGCATCATAACGGGCGCCTCCGACAAAGGTGTCTGGGTCCGGGTTTTTCATCCACCGGCAGAAGGAAAAGTTGTGAATGGATTCGAAGGGCTGGATGTGGGTAACCACGTACGCGTTCAGTTAGTCCATACCGATATCCGCCGCGGATTTATAGATTTTAAGCGGGTGGAATGAAATCAGTCGCGTATAATTTGACTACTTACCCAGATCCTGCAGAACTTCCATTTCGTGTTCTTTGTTCACTTTTACTACCCGGATACGAAATTTGTCTTGCAGGTAAATGATATACTGAATGCCTTCCGCTGTTTGCACCTCTTCAGCCAGGTCAATGTGCATGTTGACGTAAGTGAATTTTATTGTAGCCCTGATATCCCCCGGAAGTTTGTCTTCACCATAGGTAATTAGAGAAAATTGCCAGCGTCCGTGTTTATCATATATGACCCTGTTTCCATAGCCGTCCTGCACAAAATAGGAAATGAAGCCGTTGTTCGGGCCGGAGAACCACATGGCATTCTCTGCATTACGGTACATGAGCTGAAAATTCCGGATGGCTCTGATATCCACATGATTTGTATTCAGTGAATGCTTATCCACTACAGCAGGAATGTCCAGGGCTGCAGTATTTTCAATGGAAGGCATACTGCCTATCCTGTTGCCGGCTGCAGTATTTTCAGAATTAAATGCGTAGGCGCGGTTACCGATCGCTGCGATGGACGTAAATCCGATGAACAGCCCGAAAAGAATTTTTTTCATTTTAATGAGATTTAATTGATGAATGACTTTCAATTATACAGTGACCCGCTGCCCTTTCGGCTCACGGGACTTCTTGTAATGTTTAAACGTATTTCCGAGGCGAAAGGAAACAAACATGTGATGATTTATTTATAATTACAGCTGCCGATTATTCTTTTGAAAATTCTGTTATTTGATATAAATTGAACGTAGCATACGCTTTGCACTGGTTTTCAGCAATCCACACATTCAACTGCATTCAATAGTGGAAAACGAGATGTACAAAGTATCACCAGACGACCGTCCAACATACTGGCTCACCCGTTTTCTTATACTCCGCCTGCTGGGAGCGATTTATGCGATCGCTTTTCTGGTGTTGATCAATCAGATCATTCCGCTCATCGGCGCGAACGGACTACTTCCTATCGGTATATTTTTGCACAATGTCGGGGATGCACTGGGATCGCGCGGCGCTGGCTTCGTACGACTGCCATCGCTTTTTTGGTTCGTCCATTCCGACACGAGCCTGCTGGCAACAGCCTGGATCGGATTCGTTCTTTCCTGCGTGGTGATAGCCGGCTATGCAAATGCGTTGCTGCTTACTGTTTTGTGGTTTATCTATATGTCATTCGTTCATGTCGGGCAGGACTGGTATGGATACGGGTGGGAGATCCAGCTACTGGAAACCGGATTTCTTGCGATCTTCATTTGTCCCCTGCTCGACATGCGTCCGTTTCCCGGGCGTGAACCACCGATGCCGGTCATTGGTCTGTTTCGCTGGCTTACCTTCCGTATCATGCTTGGAGCAGGACTGATCAAGATTCGCGGTGATGATGTATGGCGCAACGGCACTGCATTATACTATCATTTCGAGACCCAGCCGTTGCCCGGGCCGCTGAGCCGCTGGTTCCATTTTCTGCCACGCATGTTTTTGAAAACCGGTGTCTGGTACAATTTTCTGGCCGAACTTGTTGCGCCCTGGTTCGTCTTCTGGCCTCGTCTCGCGCGTCATATTGCAGGGGCCGTGATCGTTATACTGCAAATTGTCCTCATTCTCAGCGGAAACCTTTCGTTTCTTAACTGGCTGACCATAATTCCCGCGCTGGCTTGTTTCGACGACGGGTTCTGGTCCAGGATCCTTCCACGTCCCCTGGTTCGCCGGGCAGAAGCGGCCGCCGCACGCAGTAAACCATCCCGGCCCATGCTCGCAACAGCATGGATCGTCACGATCCTTATCGCAATCCTCAGCATCCAGCCCGTGTTTAACATGTTGTCTCCCTCGCAGATCATGAATACTTCTTTCGATCCCCTCGATCTTGTGAATACATATGGTGCATTCGGATCCGTAGGACGTGAACGGCTGAACGTGGTATTTGAAGGAACGATGGATGAGGTTCCTGATGACAATGCAAGTTGGAAAGATTATCCCTACAAGGGCCTGCCCGTTGCCCTTGATAAACGCCCGCCACAGATCGCTCCCTACCAATTGCGTTTGGACTGGCAAATGTGGTTCGCTGCTATGTCTTCGCCGGAAGAATACCCATGGACATTCAATCTCGTTTCGAAACTTCTGCATAATGATCCCGCTATAATCAGCCTGTTCGCCGCCAATCCCTTTCCTGACAGACCGCCAAGATGGATCCGTGCAGTCCTGTATCGCTATAGTTTTGAAAAGGCAGGTAACCCCGATGGACGCTGGTGGAATCGGGAACGGGTTGGTGACACCTGGCTACCGGCTATGTCCGCGGATGATCCGCAGCTGACTGAATTTTTGAAACGCGCAGGATGGTCGCCTTAAGGTCGTTGCATTTCAATTATCATTTTGATATGTGGTTCCTGTAGCTGCGACCTATAATAAAAAAAATGCCCCTCCCGGGGCATTCTGTTCCACAAGGAACGGCTCAGATTATTCCCTGATCAGTTCCGTCAATGTTTCCAATCTGCCATCCGTGCTCGCTTTCAAAATACGGATGTTAGATTTGTCCTCCAGATAAACGATATACACTTTGCCATCGGTGGTCTGAACTTCTTCCACGATGCTAATGGCTAAATCAAAATAAGATGATTTCACGGCTGCCCTGACGTCCTCCGGTAGCTGATCTTCACCGTAGAATATCACCGAATACTGCCAGCGGCCCTTGTTATTATAAAAAGCCCGGTCGCCGTAACCATCCTTTTTGAAATAAGACATAAAGCCGTCAACATAAGTATACCAAACAACATTGATGGCATCATTGAACCTTACCTGGAAATCCTTAAGGGCCCTGACATGAATATCTTTTATGTCGAATATCGAAACACCGATAAAAGAATTAATATCCAGCGCTGCGATATTTCGAACGGATGACTTGAAATTTTTAGCGCCTGTAAAAATAACAGGCTGACTGGAAACCGGCCCGTTTGTTATTCGCTTTTCACTCATGTTTTTGTATACATTGGCGAATGTTCCGCCCTCCAGGATCAGGAAGCAGGCGAGAATTAATAAACTTTTCATTTTCATAATGTAATTTTTATAAGGTAAACGTTTGTCAGAAAAAAAATTCCGAGCACAAAAGTATTCAGGTTTCTGATCGGGAAGAGAAGGAAATCATCCATTGGCAGTTACCGGCAGGTTTACGGTGAAGATCATTTCCCTAACGGCATTCATTAAAAAACGGGCAACGGACCACTATGTAAAAACTGTGGGAATACACCAGCCGGGAGAATGAAATATTTTAGTTTAAAATATTATACTTATTCCCCAATTTTGGACCTGCTTCACAATTCTCATCATTCATCAATAAATAAAATAAGATTGCTCCATCACATGAAACAAACTACGCTTTTATTAGCAGGTCTTTTCAGCCTGCTTACAGGAATCGCTCAGGATAATATTTCCATCATTCCGGAACCTGTCAAACTGGTAAAAACCCAGGGTCATTTTTTATTGCCGGCAGCCATCCGTATCAGTGCCAGTGAAAGCCCGGAATTAAAACCGGCACTGGCTGATTTAAGTGACCGTCTTACGATTCCTACGGGCTATCATGTGACAATGACTAAGTCCGGTTCCGCAGTTATCCGGATCAGTCTGAATAAAACCGCAGATCCGGAACTCGGTAGTGAAGGATATCAGCTGACAGTGACGCCCGGGCATGTTACGATCACGGCGAACCAACCTGCCGGCATTCTTTATGGAGTGCAGAGTTTTTTGCAACTGCTGCCCCCTGAAATCGGAAGTAACACGCGCATTTCAAATATCATGTGGAGCGCGCCCTGTGTATCTGTTACTGATTATCCGCGCTTCGGATGGCGCGGACTCATGCTCGATGTAAGCCGCCATTTTTTTACCAAGGGAGAAGTGAAGAAATATATGCTTCAGATGGCCAGGTATAAATACAATGTGCTGCACCTGCATCTGAGCGACGATCAGGGCTGGCGGATCGAGATAAAATCATTGCCGCAGCTGACCAGTGTTGGAGCATGGCGGGTAAAACGTACGGGATTGTGGGGAGAATTTCTGCCGGCACTTGCCTATGAACAAACAGCAGATGGAGGATTTTATACACAGGAAGACATGCGTGAGATGATCAGCTATGCTAAGGACCTGAATATTACCATCCTGCCAGAAATTGACGTGCCGGCGCACAGCCTTGCCCTCATTGCTTCGTTTCCAAATCTCTCCTGCACCCAATTGCCTTACAGCGTCAACGCCGGTTTCCGTAGCCCGGCCAGGGATGATAATGCTTTATGCATCGGAAACGATTCCATTTTCATCGTGCTGGACAAAATATTTACCGAACTGGCAGCGCTTTTTCCCTGTGAATATATTCACGTTGGAGGCGATGAAGCATATAAAGGATTTTGGTCCGACTGCCCCAAATGCCAGAAACGGATGAAGGATGAACAGCTCAAAAATGTAGATGAGTTGCAAAGTTATTTTGTGAGAAGAATTGAAAGCATGTTAAAAAGCAAAGGAAAAAAGCTGATCGGCTGGGACGAAATACTGGAAGGAGGCCTGGCACCTGAAGCCACCGTAATGAGCTGGAGAGGTATGAAAGGCGGCATTGAAGCAGCTAAAATGAATCACCATGTCGTAATGTCGCCGTGGGACTATTGCTATCTGGACCTTTATCAGGGAGAGGCCAGCGTGGAGCCGCCCGCTTACGGCATCTGCAGGCTTACGGATTCTTATACATATGACCCGGTGCCGGACAGTGTAGATGAAAAATTTATTCTGGGCGGCCAGGGAAATCTCTGGACGGAACGGGTTTCTAATTTCAGGCATCTGGAATATATGACCTGGCCAAGAGGGCTTGCATTAGCTGAAGTGTATTGGAGTCCTAAAGCCAGCCGCAACTGGGATCATTTTATTGAACGAATGGAAGCACAGTTCCCACGGTTGGACGCTGAAGGGATAAAATACGCGTTGAGCGCATACAATGTCATTTATACTCCCGTCAGAAATAAAGATAGCAGGGCGGTTTCCGTAAAGTTATCTACGGAAATAAAAGGGCTGGAAATTTACTATTCGTTTGACGGCACCAACCCCGATCCATATTACCCGAAGTATAATGGCGATCTGATCAGTTTCCCGGTTGGCGCAATGCAGATCACGGCCAATACATTCCGGAATGGGAAGCCCGTCGGGAAACAGGTAACAATAAAGAAAGATGATCTGACCACGCGTTTGAATCAGGGAAGGCACCAATACTGACACAAGCGAAATCTCATTCCCGAATTACATTTTCCGGATACCCGTAAGGGTCGCGGAAGCCGTTTACAATAAAAATCCATTGTCGCAAAAGACCCTTGATATGTCATTTTTGTACTGCATTACCATTGTTTCCCGTCGCATATTTGTATGATCAAATCAAATATATTATTCAATTAAAAAATGATCAAAATGGAAACCTCAATTAAAACAACAATCACTGTTGAGAATACGGTAAATGCTCCTGTAGAAAAAGTATGGGAACTTTGGACCGGGGCAAAGCATATCACGAAATGGAATAATGCATCGGATGACTGGCACACCACCCATGCCGAAAATGATCTTAGACCGGGTGGAAGTTTCCTGTCAAGAATGGAAGCCAAGGACGGAAGTTTTGGTTTTGATTTTGGCGGGATATACGATGAAGTAAACCCGAATAAACTGATTGTCTATACGCTCGGTGATGGCAGGAGGGTGAAAGTGACATTTTCTCCTTCGGAAAACAAAACCAAAATAGTTGAAACCTTTGAAGCAGAAAATACGAATTCTATTGAATTGCAAAAAGGGGGATGGCAGGCTATTTTGGACAACTTTAAAAAATATGCAGAATCAAATTAGTTGGAAATCTACCATCAAATATACAGGCATAGTAATATTTAGGGGCGTGATGACGAATTCTGGTTGCTGGCTGCAATTTTTGAAATCCCGGTATCAGATAACATTGCTGCCGTAACAGCTATTATGTCTGCACCGTCGGTATTTAAATTTGTCGTATCCGGGTTCCTGATGCTTTCACCATGGATGATTTTTTCAATATCAGACTTAATTTTACTGCTTTCTAAGAGTCCAAGCCGGATGGAATCAGTTGCAGCCTTTTTTGAAACAGATTCAGGGTTCGCCGAACAGGATAACAAAAGGCAACCTGTTATCACCGAAAATAAAAAAATACAAATCCTTCCCACTATAAATGGTTTTCGGCTTAAATCTCCAATACCCGTTCGGTAATATGGGTATTAATCGCCCAATAGCCGTTAAAAATCGACCAATCATACGGTAACGGTTTTGAATGACAGAAAAACCCTCCGCACGATCATTTTGAGCGATATTAAACAGTTTATTAAAAAATCAATTTTTGTCATTTTTGTGTAACTTCCAATGGAAATTGTGTTGGATGCCAGATACACTTAAATACATGATTGTCGACGATGTTGAGATTGACAGGCTGGCAATAGAAACTCTTGCTTCCCGATATTCTTTTTTACAAAAAGTCGCGACATGCCATCATGCACTGGAGGCCATTGAACGTATTCCCATTTTAAAGCCGGATATTATATTTGCAGACATTGAAATGCCTGGCATAAGCGGGATAGATCTGGTGCGGAATTTAGCAGGAACAGTGCCCACGCCGGTATTCATTACTTCACATCCTGAATTCGCACTGGAAGGGTTTGAAATCGAAGCATTTGATTATTTATTGAAACCGGTGAATCCGGAACGTTTTGCCAGATGCGTTTTTCGTATTCGTGAATTTTACGAATTGCGTACCAAATCATATGCATTTGACAAAGAGTACAATTCCGGCCATATAACCATAAAACAGGGATATGATAAATATAAAATATTGACACATGATATTTTATATCTGGAAGCAATGAAGGATTATACAAAGATTGTTACATCAACAGCGCATTACCTCGTTTTGGGAACCTTTTCGCATATGCATGATCAGCTTCCACCAGATTTATTTACGCGAATTCACAGGAGTTATATCGTAAACCGGAATAAAATTGAGTCTGCGGTAGGAAATAAATTAATCATTTCTACTTACCAGTTGCCCATTGGCAAATCCTATAAATACGCCCTGGAAGGAATCTTTTAATATTTTCCATTAATGATCAGAAGCCTGTACATTTTGTTTTCTTTCAGTCTTCTTTTAATTGGGATCACTCCGGGATCCTATGCCCAGGAACCGGATATTTCAAAATTTCACGATAACAGGGAAAAAATCAGTGCACTTCTTGGTTATTGCGAAACACTCAGACTCAATACGGCAGGTAATCCCAATAATTTCCCTCTTCTGCAACAGGCTGCTCTGAAGGGAATTTCACTAACGCCCGAAACAGATCCTGCAGACCTTTCGAGATTCGCCTTTTACTGTGCATTCGGATGTTACTATCAGGTTAAATTTGACAGCGCCCAGTATTATTTCTATAAAAGCCTGCTGAATGCTCAAAAAGCAAAATCAGCAGAATTTATCTCCAACGCATGTGTGGCATTGATTCCCGTAAACTTCCAGCTAAGACAGCAAATTAAAGTGGACAGCTGCAAAGACATTCTCCAGTCCATATTGGATACGACACATAATAAAAAAATATTGCAGGATGGATATTCCGCGATGGGAAGTTATTACCAGCAAAAGGCATATTATAACACATCAGAGGATTATATCATTAAAAGTATCGAGCTTAGAAAAGAAACAGCAGATACAACAACGGATGTAAAACTTAAATCTGATTATGCCATTCAGTGTTATTTGCTTTCAAAAGAATATCAGAACACAGATGTACCTGACAAAAGTCTGAATATTTTGCACGAAGGCCAGCCTTTTGCCAGCTTCTCTCCCATCGTGAACTTAAGATATATGAGTTCCTTCACGGAAATATATGCGACGCTCGGGAATATTGATTCAGCCCTGCACTACGAAAAATTGATAGAACAGCATACAAAAAACAGCCCGGTTGTTCCTTCGGAACTGGTGTCCGCCAATCTGAATATCGCTAAATATTATATAAACCATCATCAAACAGGCAAAGCGCTGCCTTATATTATTCAGTCAGATACACTCGCAATCAGGAGAAAATCTCCCATCATGATTTATCAGGCAGCACTCTGGAAAGGAAGATGGCTTGAAGAAACCGGAAAGTTCGCGGAGGCTGTCTCTTCAATCAATCAATCCCTTCCTTTTGCAAAACAATTCAGCAAGGAGCAATACGCAGAAGGGTTGAAATATATGGCTTTGGCGCAGAAGGGGGCCGGCAATCTGATTGAAGCCATTCGTTATTTTGAACTGTATTCAGACCAGTCCGACAGTCTGACTAAAGAAAAAATCTCCCAAAATCTGGCAGATCAGGAAACCCGATATGAGACAAACAAAAAAGAGCAGCATATTGCCTCTTTGAGTAAAGAAAACAAATTGAGTTTTCTGGAGTTGCAAAGTGCATCCAGAACGAGATTGTTCCTGATATTGGCACTTATTTCACTCGGAATCATCGCGTTGCTGTTATATTTCATTTACCGCAATAAAGAAACCGCCAATCAAATCCTTAATGAGCGCAACAACCAGCTGGATCTGTTGAATCAAAAACTGGGCGTCGCCAATAACACAAAGGCGAAATTATTTGGCATCATAGGGCATGATTTGCGATCGCCCATCAGCCAGGTCGTTCAACTATTGCAAATTCGAAAAGGGGAAGGCAGCCTGATGACAGATGAAGCTAGACTGACCCATGAAAATAAAATACACGAAGCATCAGAAACTGTGCTGGAAACCATGGAAGATCTTCTTTTATGGAGTAAAAGCCAGATGCAACAATTCACACCACAATTTAAGAGAGTTAATATAACGGCTATTGTGGAAAAGGAACTGGCGCTCTCAACGCAACTCCTGAAAGAAAAATCCATCAGAATAAATAAGGATATCGGGGTCGGTTTTATACAGACTACAGACGAAAATTTCGCTACGGTTGTAATTCGAAACCTGCTTCAAAATGCAATAAAATATTGCGATCGTGATTCTGGTATAGACATCAGTGGCCGCGGGGAAACGCTTCAAATCAGCAACCAGTGTTCATCCATTTCAGCTGATACCCTGAATAATATGTTGAACAGTTCGGAGGTGAATAGCCAAAGCTCCGGCCTGGGATTGCAAATTGTACATGATCTCGCAGCTGTTATCCATATTAAAATAAATTTTTTACAACAGGACCGGGACAGAATTCTTTCTGTTATCAGCTGGACAGCCTAACCCGGCCATATGCTCTCCCGTCATCATCTGACGATTCGTAATATAATTTCGTCGATTGGGTGCTTGAATTTTACTTCAGTGGTTCAACTTTGCTTTGACCACCTGTTTTTCAGACTGGTAAAGCATTTTTAGAAACAACGAATTTGGAATTCATGAAGAAGCTGTTCCTGATTCTGTCAATCATTCTTTTCTTATTTGCCCTTATTTTACTGGTGAATTTTTTAACCGCTGTAAAATGACCTCCTGTTATTTAACAGCAGCACGATTTCTGATTATTTACAGTTGCCGGCTCACTTAAATGCCGCCAGCACTTCACGCAAAAATTTATTTCCGTTGAAATTATTATGTTGGGTCAGTCCAAGCCGGACAACCACGAGATTTTTAGACGGAATAATGAAAATAAGCTGGCTTTCAAATCCGTCGGCATAAAACATATCTGCAGGTGCCGCCGGATAACGCTTTATCAAAGTATCGCCGCCTGAATTCAACCATATTTGGTAACCATAGCCCAGCCTGTCAGCAGATGCAGGTCTTATACATGCCGCAACCCAGCCCTCCGGTAATATCCTTTCGTTGTTGAACACGCCATCATTCAAATACAAAAGCCCGAACCTCGCCCAGTCGCGGGCTGTGGCATACATATAGGATGATCCCACAAATGTGCCGGATGCATCTGGTTCTATCACAGCACTATACATTCCCAATTTGTAAAACAAATTCCGGTAGGGAAAAGCATAATAAATGGAGTCGGCGAGCGTCTGCCGGATGATGCGTGATAAAATATTGCTATTGCCGCTTGAATAATAAAATACGGAGCCGGGCTGACTTTTCAACGGATGTGAAGCCGTAAAACCTCCCATATCCGCTTTTTGAAATAACATCCGGGTAGCATCGCTTGACCTTGAATAAACCTCTTCGAAATCCAGTCCGCTGCGTTGCTGAAGTAAGTTGATGATGGTAATAGGATGCCTCGGATCATTTGTATTCCGCCATTCCGGTACCGGTGCAGGTCTGTCAATTACCAATTTCCCCTCTTTCACAAGTATGCCAATTAGTGCACAGGTGACCGTTTTTGTCATTGACCAACCCGCTAATTTAGTTTTCGCGGAGAAACCATCCGCATACTTTTCTGCAATCAGTTGGCCATTGTACAAGATGACGACCGCCCTGGTGCGGATTGGCCAAACCGTATCTTCTTCCCTGAAAATATTCCGAATAGCCGATTGCAACTTTGCGCTGTCAAAAGCTGCCGGAAAATTAACGGAAACTTTGTCTCCCAATGGCCATGCCAGGCTATCTGTGTTGACAGCAGGTTTTGCTGACGGATGTATTTGCTGCGATCTGATATGCTGTTCATCGAGTTCACTTATCAGGGTGGCCCCCAGCCCATTCCGATAAATGGCTTTTCGTTTTGCCAATCCCCATATCGTTCCTGTAACCGACGAGTCAGTATAGTCAACTTTAAAATCAGCAAGTTTCATCATATATCCACTCAAGTCCTGTTCAATTACCTGATGTTCATTTCTACCGGCAACAAAAACAGCTGAACACATGACTTTGGATCCATAACCGGTCAGAATCGGAAAAGCTAACCAGGCATAATAAATCAAACAGCCCGTGGCTGCCACCAGCAGAATCAATAACGAACGCACTATTATTTTGCTGAGGTTCATCAAAATGCGAATTTAGTGTTTCAGGCCTGTCCCTCAGATGATTTCAAATTTAGAATTTCAGATCTTCAGATAATGAAAAATATTATTTTACTATATTTTACATTATCAACACTGTCCGGAAACGCCCAAATCCACGGGGATACATTGCAAAATAAAACAGCGTTCCCGATTTGCGAGGAGTTTGCAGGTTTTAAATCCCCTCCGGAGACAAACAGGTTTAAGGAATGGATCATACCGGGCGCCATGATCGCTTATGGTTTTGCTACTTTGCATCTGGATCCGTTGACGGATCTGAGCGAAGACACCGAAGACGAAATTTGGGTAGATGATCCTCACCACACGACTCATATTGATAATTATCTGCAGTTTGTTCCAGCCCTTGCAGTATACGGTTTAAATTTTGCAGGCATACACGGTGAACACAATCTCCTCGACTGCACCCTGATCTATGCTCTGTCAAATGTAATCATGGGTATTACGGTATTTTCCCTGAAAAATATCACACATGAACAAAGACCGGATGGTTCTGACTACTATTCCTTTCCGTCTGGTCACACGGCCGAAGCCTTTGCGTCCGCCGAATTTCTGATGCAGGAGTATAAAAAAGTCTCAGTATGGTATGGAATTGGTGGGTATGCAGTCGCCTCATCCGTCGCCTATCTTCGCATGTATAACAACAAGCATTGGTTGAACGACGTCGTGGCAGGAGCCGGTTTTGGTATCGTTTCAACCAGACTTGCTTACCTGCTATATCCGGAAATGAAAAAGATTTTTTCACGCACCCCTGTTCCTGAGTCAATGCTCATGCCCTGTTATCAAAATAATTGTTTTGGAATTGCATTTGTACATGTTTTTTAAATCCCTGCAATGCATTGAACGCTGACCCAATTGGGCTGTCTTATTTACTGCGCTATTGGAGGTTGAGCATCCATTTGCAATAAAAAACGTAATAATATATATTCATATCAATCCCTATTTACAGGCACTTTACCATATGGCTGATTACTATACTATTTACCCAATTCGGCATTGCCCAGACTAAAATCATCACTGGCAAAGTGATTGATTCAGCAACCCATGCTCCATTGCAATTTGTAAGCATTGCCATAAAAAACAGTCCTGAGGGCGGATTAACAGACGGCAAGGGCAACTTCTCGATCATTGCAGATAAAACTGCCAAAACAATAACTTTCAGTATAACAGGGTATCACCCGGCAGTGCGTGTACTTTCAGATGAACCAAATCAGACATTTATGATCCGGCTTTCAAAATCCTATACTGAACTGCAGGATGTGATAGTTAACGCAAAAAGAGGCAGGTACAAAAATAAAAATAACCCGGCTGTAGATCTGATCCGGCATGTTATTGCCAATAAATCCAGGAATGGTCCCGGCGCCACCCCCTATTCATCTTATAAAGAATATGAGAAAACGCAAATGTTTACAGACAGTTCATGGATCAGGATTACGCAAAACTTTTTATTAAAGAAATTCAGATTCTTTTTTGAAAATACAGATACCACCGTTGTTCCGGGGAAATCATTAAACTCCGTATACCTGCAGGAAACCCTATCAGATAATTTTTTTCGCAAAAGCCCCGAGAAAAACAAAAAGCTCATCACGGCACGGAAAACAGTGGATTACGGTGAATACATTGACATGAAGGGTATATACGGAGCACTGAAATATTTGTTTAATGACATCAATATTTATGACAATAATATTTCAGCCTTTACCATGGAATTTGTAAGTCCCATATCGGACCTGGCCCCGACATTTTATATGTATTTCATACGCGATACAGTAGTTGAAAACGGCGTCAGCATTGTCAAATTATATTTTACCCCAAGGAATCCGGAAGATCTGCTCTTCCGGGGTACACTTTCGATTACGCTGGACGGAAACTATGCTGTCACGGGCGTTGATCTGGGAGTCAGCAATCATGTCAATATGAACTATGTCAGAAATTTTAAACTTCTCCAGCATTTTGAAATCGGTCCGGGGGAACATTACCACCTGGCGGCATCAGACATGCTTGCTTCCTTCAGCCCGTTTCCCAGGAGTCCCGGCCTATACGGAGAACGAAAAATTTCAATCCGGGAATTGTCCGATTCCGTTTTGCCCGATCAACTGTTTGATGGATCGGCAATAGACAGTTTGCCCTTATCATCTCATCAATCATTGCTCTTTTGGAGTGAAAACCGGCCCATCCCGCTTAGTCCGTCGCAGGCAAAAACTTATTCAAATGCAGACAGCCTGCTAAAACTTCGCTCTTACAAACGCCTCATGGACCTGGCGACTTTATATTTCGTTGGATATAAATCCGCCGGCAAGTTTGATATTGGTCCCATCCGGACATTTTATTCTTTTAATTCTGTGGAAGGACAACGACTTCAATTCGGAGGACGAACCAATTACAAACTGAGCAAACGATTTTTTTTGGACGGTTACCTGGGTTATGGATTTAAGGACGAGCGTTTTAAATACATGCTTACTGGTTCTTATTCGTTTAACAACCGGTCTGTATACAGTTATCCCTTCAACTATGTGCAGGTAAGTTATTTAAAGGACCTTAAAAACCCTGGCCAGGAGGATGTTTTTTCAAATGGCAATACATTTCTATCCTCTTTTACCCGCGGATATAATTCCAACTGGTTGTACAGCGACATCCTTCGGTTTTCCTATGTCCATGAATTCGGAAACCATTTTTCTTATATCCTGGGAACTAAATACTGGAGACAACAACCCGCGGGATCGCTGGTTTACGTAAAAGAACCCTCCCCGCAGCAACTGGATACTATTCCGGAAATCACAACGGGCGAAATCTCCGTTACGCTGCGCTGGGCGCCCAATGAGCAGTTCTTTGAAAGCAAAGTATCGAGAAGAGACATCATTAATAAATATCCGATCATATCATTTCAATATTCAAAAGGGATCAAAGGTCTTTATGGCGGTCAGTATGACTATGATGCATATCGCCTCAATATTTCAAAACGGGTTTTCACATCGCCTCTTGGGTTTTCAGACATCAGATTAAATGCAGGCTATTTGTCTGGAACCCTTCCCTTTCCTTTGTTGATTATACCGCCCGCCAACAGGTCCTATTTTTATAGCTCTCTTTCTTATAATTTGATGAATGTGGAAGAATTTGTTGTGGATCACTACGCAGGGCTGAATATTGATCATTTTTTCAACGGGTTCTTTTTTAACAAGGTTCCGCTACTGAAGAAATTAAGACTTCGTGAAGTGATAGCTGCCAAAATATTGTACGGGGGCCTGCGAAGTGAGAACAATTCAGAAAATAACAGCAGTCAAATGTTATTTCCGACAACAAACGGTATCACCTCAACCTTTACACTGAACGGGCAACCTTACGTAGAGGCCAGTGTCGGCATTTATAATATTTTTTCCTTCATCAGAATAGACCTGATCAAAAGATTCACCTATCTGTATCATCCGGGGATCTCCAAGTTCGGAGTCCTGGTGAGCACGAACTTTAGTTTCTAAGCTGCCCGTCGGTAAGCTACCTGCCCTTAAATAAATAGGTGGAATTTGAGCCTGCGACCCATAGGCCGGAGAGTATTAAAAACAGGCATAACAATGAATAGCCAAAATTTTGCAGGTGTGTGAAAAAACCACAATATCCTACCCAATAAACTGCCGAACCCAGGAGGATCAATGTAATTCTGTTGATAGGTTTCATTTCGTGATTATTTATTTACTGATTTGGCTAACCTGGCACCCTGGTCCTCTTAGTTAGGTTTTCTCCTTTCCATCGGTGCTCAGTAAATATACAGATAAATTGAAATAATTACATCCAATTTGAAAATAATTTCAAAAAATATCCACTTTTTATGCCAATATCTGACAAATCCTGGCATTGGATTAAAAAAATATTATATAATATTTTATCACTATATATCAGGCTTAGATATTATTGGAGTTTGTCGATGGCATCATACATCACCCTGAAACAGTTCCATGGCGTATTTTCAATGGAGGCGGCAGGGGTTTGGTCGGTATAATATCCGTTCAGAAAAAAACTGTTACGTATCCAGGTGGTCTCCATAATTCCAAGATAACGTTCATTCATTTCAGGTGTTGATTCACGTCTGAAGGAAAGGATATCGTTCATCTGTATGACGGCCGTCGAAGGCTGTCTCCAGGGACAGGTTATTACACGGAACCCCTTCATTGCAAAATAAACGGCGGTCTTGTCTGCCCGATCATAATGCCAGTCGCATATCACGACACTTTTGGGAATCATGTCGATGGCGCGGTATGTATTGTTGAAACTGGCTTCCCATTCTCCCAAACCAGTCGTCTTGCCGTCCAGCAGTCGATCACCCCAAATCCACATTTCCCTTCCTTTTATCAGCAGGTGGTCGTGAATGGCGCGTACCTCACCTGCAAACAATTCCGCTTTATCCCTTCCGCCACATCTCGGGCACTTATCATCGCCGATATAAAAAACTTCATCCATACCCGCATGAAAAGCATCACTTTCAAAAGCATCGCACAGTTCATCAATCACGGCAAACAACACGGGATGCAAATCCGGATACAACGGACAGTAGCTTCTGCAATAGAGATTATCGGCGTTCGGCCAGACATATTTTTCAGGCATTTTGATATCCGGTGTTTCATCGAATTGAGGATAAACCCGTAATAGTTTGCCAGTGTGGTTTGCCCAGGATTGATGGCCAAGCAGGTTGATTTCCGGAACAATCCGGATATTGTTTTTCTTACATACAGAAACAATCTTTTTGATATCTGCTTTCGAAAGCGCGAAACTATCGATCAGTTCCGGGTGTGATTTGAACTGGTAGCGATATTCCATCTGAACGATCAGCGTATTGACTTTGCGAGGGGCTAATTCATCATTGATAAAATGAACAAACGAATCCAGTCCCACCGGCCTTGGTGCGTCAATGCAAAAACCGCGAACCGGCAGCAGGCTGTCAAGTTTTGTCTGTGCCGACATTGAAATGCTGCACAACATACCCATTACTGATGCTGATAAAATTCCAAAAAATCTTTTTTTCATCGTTTTCCTGATTGTAATATGGTCAGGGCATAAATGCCTGTTTTCTTAATTCGTGAATCCGGGCGGATGTTTTAAATTAAAACCCGTATGCTCCTGATATGCTTTAGCAAAAGCGAGTAAGTCTGCTTCACCAAAATGTTTTCCAATGAATGTGATACCAGCCGGCATACCGTTTGGTAAAAATCCGTTTGGCAGGGTAACCGATGGATTACCTGTTAAGTTGGTGATGGCCAGCTGGTCGCCGGTTTCCGGCGGTGTTACAATGATGTCATATCCGTCGATGAGGGGATCCATTTTTTTCATGATCTGATATCGCAGTCTGCAGGCCGTGATGTACTCAACTGCTGGCACAAAACGTGAAGTTCTGAAAGTATTTGGCCATCTGTCTTTGTTCTGCTGAACCATTTCATCGTCTTCAGACGACCGGGTAAGCAGGTCAAATGCAGCCGCTGACTCGGCGCCAATGATTAGAGAAAGCATCTCATCCCCATGCAGGCTGTCGGGAAAATAAAGCGGAATGACCGTAGCTCCCATTTCTTTCAGCACGGCCAGAGTTTGTTTTTCCGTGCTGTTTGCTGGAAGTGTATCGATATAATTACTGATATAAGCGATTTTTAATTTTTTTAGGTCCGCCAGACCCGTATAATTAAATGCGAAGGAAATGGAAGACGCATCAAATTGATCGGCTCCATGAATAAAATAAAACACGATGGCGGCATCTTCGGCTGACCGGCAAATAGGACCTATTTTATCTGAGCTCCATGCCAGCGTCATGCCTCCGGTTCTCGCAACGCTGCCGTATGTAGGCCTCAATCCGGTAACCCCGCAGCGCATCGCGGGATCAACAATGGAACCATACGTTTCCGTGCCGATGGCAAAAGGAACAAGCCCGGCGGCGGTTGCCGATGACGAGCCTGCAGATGAACCGCCGGATCCTCTGGTTGTGTCCCAGGGATTTCGGGTAAGACCCCCAAACCAGACGTCATCCATCGCAAGCTCGCCGAGGGATAACTTGGCCACCAGTACGGCACCCGCCTGTTGAAGTTGCGCAGCTACAAAAGCCGTCTGATGAATCAACTGATCCTTATATGGAGGAGTGCCCCAGGTAGTATGTGTACCGTCCACTGCAAAAAGATCCTTTATTCCATATGGAATGCCATGGAGAGGGCCCCGGTATTTCCCACTGGCGATCTCGGCATCTGCTTTTTTTGCCTGGCGGATAGCGATGTCCTCCGTAATCTCAATGACACAATGTAATCGCGGACCATATTTCTTGAGCCGGTCGAGGTAAAAACGAGTCAGCTGTTCTGAACTTATTTTCCTGTTTTTGATAAGAGAAGCCAGCTGGGAGATACTATAATAAGCAAGCTGACTCCTGTCTGCTGGAAGCTGCACATGGTCAGGTATATTGAAATGAACAGGCATTTGTTTGCGGGGAATCCGCATGCCTGGTAAAACCGGACTATACCAAAGTGGGAATGGCATATCATTACTCATGTTCAGCGCATGGAGATAATCATAAGTTTTCACCCTGTCTTTTAAAATGTCGGTCATAGAATCCCGCTTTGCGTCGGTGAAATGTAAACCAAACATTTTTTCAGCGCTGACAATCTGTGATATGGTCGCCGTATCCTGTGCATTGGCAGTGAATAAATACATCGTGCCCAGCAACAAAATGAATTTCTTCATGGGTTATTTTTTACGGTAATAATTGAATTCAGAAAGCATCTCATGATGTAAGGTATTCAGAAGTCCGGCACGCCTTTCAATTTAAATGATAAACGATTTTTCCACTCTTGATAGTCGTTTCACATTCAAACTTTTTAGTGCTGGCAATTTTCTCTCCGGCATGGTCATAAAAACCGGCACTATGATCGCAAACATGCAGGATTGCCAGGTCGGCAATTGCCCCCTCTGAAATATTTCCCAGTTCTTCATGCCTGATCTCCCTTGCCGGATTCCATGTGACGGTTCCAATAACTTCAGGAATACTCATTCCCATTGCAAGAAATTCTGACATAACATCCATCATATCGTTCATCTTTCCATTTTTTGTGGCATGCAAATCAGTACTGATGGTATTGGGATAAAAGCCCGCCTTTAGTGCAGGTATTGCCTGAGAAAATGAAAAGCTGATTTCTCCGTAACCCACATCATAAGAGATTCCTCTTTTTTTCGCCTCCCATACAAATGGTTTTAATTGCCCGGTACCCACGTCGACAATCGCCTCCCGGCCTTTCAGCTCAGCGAAACAATGCGTGAAAA
>Ga0206929_1105_pt1 | contig 21286 bp, 16 predicted proteins | sample Alteio_BWOrgHeat_19_FD_152929 | JGI IMG/M metagenome (GOLD analysis project Ga0206929, IMG submission 152929) | Enriched cells from forest soil in Barre Woods Harvard Forest LTER site, Petersham, Massachusetts, United States -... | ecosystem: Environmental > Terrestrial > Soil > Temperate forest >...
TACAGGCATTAAAAAATGTTCATTTTTATTCAAACGATATAGAAGGTAATTCAGGCAAAAAAGGAAATATTTCTTACATCTATGTTTTTCTTATCGTAGGCTGCTTTATCATTTTTATCGCATGCATCAATTATATGAACCTTGCTACTGCCCGGTTTACAAACCGGGGAAAGGAAATCGCAGTACGTAAAGTTTCAGGTGCTTCTAGAGTGACACTTATCAAACAATTTCTAACGGAAACATTACTGGTATCCTTTCTTTCCATTTTTCTTTCGATTATGCTGGTAAATGTATTGTTGCCTGCTTTTAATTCATTTACAGAAAAACACCTGACAATCAATTTACATACCGATTACCGTATATGGTCAGGTATTTTTTTGATGATCGTAATGGTTACCTTACTGGCTGGTCTGTATCCTGCATTATTTCAATCAGGTCTTAATCCCCTGTCATTGTTAAAAAACAAAATTCACCTGGGACGGAGTAATATTTCATTAAGGCGCTCATTGGTTGTTTTCCAGTTTATGATATCCATTGTTCTGATTGCTGCCACCATAATTATTTACGGGCAAATGCAATATGTAAATAATAAAGACATGGGTTTTGACAGAGATAAACTGATGGTTATTGATATCAACAGCGGCAAAATCCGGCATAAGGCTGCTACAATAAAATCTGAATTTGCAAAGCTTGCACAGGTTAAATCGGTTTCTGTGACGACAAGGGTGCCCGGTGAATGGAAAATCATTCCCTCTGTAAAAATTAATACAGACAACAGTAATCAGAGCAATGGGAAAGACATGTATTTCTTTGGCGTGGATGATCAGTTTCTTTCAACGTATGATATTAAATTATTAAAAGGCAGAAACTTTTTTTCATCAGGCGATCCAGATTCTTCCGCCGTGCTTATCAATGAAACGGCTGCAAAAGAGCTTGGCATAGTGGACGCGCTGGGCCAGGCAATAACCATCCCCTCTGCAAAATTCGGAGGAGATGATCGTTCCGGGATCGATAAACCTTTTCATGTAAGGGTGGTGGGCATCGTAAAAGATTTTAATTTTCAGTCACTCCACGAGCCGCTCGCCCCCATGGTGCTTGGTTTTCAAAATAATCCTGTTCAGGGTATTGATTATTTTACTGTGAAACTTACGGGCGGCGATATGGATGCCACACTGAAGAAATTGAACGCCGTTCTACACAGTATCGATCAGGACCATCTTTTTGAATATCATTTCCTGGATAAACAATGGGAACTGCTTTATCGTGAAGATAAAATACGACAGATCATTTTTCTGATTGTCGCACTGCTGGCTGTCTTTATTGCTGCTTTAGGTTTGCTGGGTCTTACTATGTATGCGGCTGAACAACGGGTAAAAGAAATCGGCGTACGCAAAGTATTGGGGGCCAGCGTAAGCAGCATCGTAGTTATGCTTTCAAAAGATTTCTTAAAGCTGGTGTTTATCGCCTCCGCGATGGCAATTCCGGTCGCATGGTTTTTTATGCATAAATGGCTGGAAGATTTTGCTTACAGAATAAACATCAGCTGGTGGGTCTTTGTCTTATCTGCCCTGGCGGCGATTCTGATTGCTATGGCAACGATTGGTTTACAGGTGGCAAAAGCAGCGATAGCAAATCCGGTCAGGAGTTTAAGAACAGACTAGTACAGCATTGGGACGACCCGGAAGTCAGGATGGCTCATAGTAAAGAGTCACCGCACCGCAACCAAATGTTTTTGTTTTTAAGAGTTTAAGATTTATTCTATCCCTGATGTTTTTAAATAGTGGTAAGCCGCTTCCTGCAACAATTGGGTGAACGCTAAGTTGATATTCATCAATCAGGTCAAGTTGCGCAAAGGTTGATATTAAACTCGGACTACCCACTAAAATGTTCTTACTGTCGCCATTATGGGATTGCTTAAGCTCCAAAATATCTTCCTTACTAAATTCATTTTTCAATTGTGAATTTTTCCAATCCACATTTTTGAGCGTCCGGGAAAAAACAATCTTCGGAATATTGTCTATTAATATTGCAAAATCATCCATTGGCTTGTTGCCACTGGGATTTTTTACGAGAAATGGCCAATAGCTTTCCATTAGTTGGTATGTTATCCTTCCGTATATAAGGGTGCCTGCATTTCTCAACAGCTCGTTATAATGCTGATGTATTTCTTCATCGGCAATCATCGCCGTATGGTCGCAAAATCCGTCAAGTGTCATATTGATGGCCGCTATTAGTTTTTTCATTTTGTAAATTTTGCTTTTGTTCATTTTCTTGCTGATAGCAAATATCTCTCCGGCTTATTGTATTTGAACTCCCAGCTTTTGCCTTGTCTTTCAGCTTCTGATTTACGGATATTTGTCACGCTTAAGATTTTGATCAATATTCATCAGTTGCATAATTGCGTTACAAAGGATCGAATTTTTTTCAATTACTGCTTCAAGAATGGAATAGTGATTTTTTTGCGGAACTTTTAACAGTTCTATGTTGCTGAATTTATTTTTCCAATGCTGGTAGAGCTGGTCACTTTGAGCTTTGAATTCATCCGATTCATTCACACCTGTAGCCAATAACAGGGGACAGTCATTGGCCGGTTCTAGAAAAACAGGACTATTTTTTACGGCATTTTCCCGATCGATACCAATCGAGTCATTCAGATATGATAGCATCACCGGCTCGAGGCGAAATAAACCACTCAAAGAAATCATGGCATGTATGAATTTTGCATTTTCTTCAACCATCAGCATAGATGCAAGATGGCCGCCTGCGCTGTGCCCCATCAAATATAGTTCTCCTGGATTTCCATTGAAGCGTATTATGTTTTCATGGATCCATCGTAAGGCTTTGCGGCATGCGGCTACTATTTCGTTGATGGAAGATCGTGGGGCTAGAGGGTAATTGATCAAAACTGTCGTTACGTTATAGTTCAGGAAATGCCCTGCCAGGAAATGAAACATGGTCTTGTCGAGGAGGTGCCAGTATCCGCCATGTATAAAGACCAGTGTTTTGGGATGAGAAATATTTGAAGGAAATATATCCAGGAGTTCTTCCGGATGGGCGCCAAAAGGAATGTCTTTCAGAATAGTATTTTGATCTGCTGTTTGCCTGCTTAGCCTTTCCCAGCGATCGAAATAATCCGCATAGTCTGGTACCTGTAGCCTGGTATTATATTGGTTATTTAACTGTTCCTGGTTATAATGTTTGTAGACATTCATGACAATTCCAGCAATTCCGCCGCATCCGCTGTCTTTTCACTACTGTTCTCCAGGCAGCTAAAAACCAACCTGTAAAATTCAGGATGCGATTGCCAGGTTTTACCCGTAATGATTCTGCCATCCCTGATAGCCTCCTGAGTGGCTACGTAAATTCATCCGCATGCTTCCACTTCAAATCTTACATGTTCATAACAGGCGATTTTTATATGATCGACAAGACCCGCGGTGACCAGGATCTGTACGCCATGACAAATAGCGAAAATATATTTATTCTCTTTTAAAAATTTTTGAACGATGCTGATGACAGTTGGATCATTTCGAAGATATTCCGGCGCGCGGCCACCCGGTATCAATACGGCTTCATAATCTTCCACATTGACATCGGCAAATGAAATGTCCGATCCAACCAGGTAACCTTTCCGTTCAACGTAAGTGTCCCATCCCGGCTCAAAATCGTGAATAACAAGATTTAATCTTCTGACCGCCGGAGCAGCTATCACAGCAGTATATCCGGCTTCACGTAAACGGTGAGAAGCAAAAAGGATTTCGAAGCTTTCACCGGCATCACCGGTTATCAGCAATATTTTTTTTGCCTTTTTCATATGCACAGTCGTTTTTGATGTTTGGTAAGTCTGCCGTAAAGATAAATAAGAATTTGTGTGCGGTGGGTTAGCCTTATGGGCCAGGCGGTCACCAAGCTACCCGATGTTTTATGTGCAACATTTAAGGAACCATTGCGTCTTTGTGTTGGCAGCATGGCTGGTCTCGTCAGATAAATGGAACACGCCATGTATCAGGACTGCACATTCTGAAGCATTTACGGTCGTTAATTGATTGAACAGCAATAGGATAAAGGTCTGGCATATTCTTAGATGCCAAACAGGTTGCATTTAAAAGTCATATTTTATGATGAAGTATTATTCTAAAATTGCCTGGCGGAATTTATTAAAGAACAAAATCTATTCCGTCATCAATATCGCGGGTCTGGCTACCGGCATGGCCGTCGCCATGATCATCGGTTTGTGGATACACGACGAAACTTCCGCAAACAAACATTTTAAAAATTACGGGACAATTTACCAGGTAATGATGCACCAGACTTTTGATGGCGTGCGTTACACACAACAGGCTCTGCCTTTTCCTATAGGTGAAGAACTGAAAAATAAATATCCGGATCTAAAAGGCGTAGCCATGTGTGACTGGGGCCAGTCACACTCATTGATCTATGGAGAAAAAAAAATAAGCAAATATGGGCATTTCATAGGCGCAGACGCCATCAATATGTTTTCAATAAAAATATTGGAAGGCGACAAGGATCCTTTGCATGAACCCTATTCCATCGTGCTGACGAATGAAACAGCCAAAGCTCTTTTTGGAAATGAGAACCCGATCGGTAAAATGGTGAAGATGGATAACCAGACCAATCTGAAAGTGACCGCCGTTGTGGAGAAACAACCTAAAAACAGTTCACTCACTTTCGACTATTTAATACCCTTTCAATTGCAGGAAACAATATACAGTTGGGTGAAGGCTTTTCATAAGACGAACTGGGGGAACAACTCATGGCAGACCTATGTGCAGTTAAATGATAATGCAAGTTCCGCATCCGTAAACACCAAAGTAAAAAATGTAGTCATTTCCCATTTCACGGATGAAAACACTTTGAAACATATCAAACCGGAAGTATTTATTCATCCGATGGCGAAATGGAGATTGTATGGCGATTTTGAGAATGGAAAGAATACAGGCGGCTTTATAAAATATGTGCGGATGTTTGGCATCCTGGGTCTTGTTGTGCTGCTGATTGCCTGCATCAATTTTATGAATCTCAGCACGGCGCGTTCGGAAAAAAGAGCAAAAGAAGTAGGTGTACGGAAAGCAGTTGGTTCGGAAAGAAAGCAACTCATCAGCCAGTTTTTAAATGAATCGATATTGATTGCCGGATGTTCTTTTGTATTTGCACTGGGAATCGTATTACTGGCCCTGCCGTATTTCAACAAACTGACGGATAAGGACATGAGTCTGCAATTGGCGAATCCATTACTCTGGATTATCATGATTGCATTTACCATCATCACTGGTTTACTCGCCGGCAGCTATCCGGCTTTTTATCTTTCATCATTTAACCCGGTAAGGGTGCTGAAAGGAAATCTGAAAGCCGGCCGTAGCAGTTCATTGCCAAGAAAAATACTGGTGGTTTTACAATTTTCAAGTTCCGTCATACTCATGATCGGAACGATTATTGTCAACCAGCAAATTCAGTATGGGAAAAACAGGCCGATCGGATATAATAACAAAGGATTGATATCAGTATTTTGGTCAGATGATATTGCGAAGAATTTTGCGGCCATTCGCCAGGAACTGTTGAATACGGGTGCCGTCGTTTCAGTTTGCCAAAGCAATTCTCCACCGTCGGATCTTTATAGCAGCAATAATGGCTGGGAATGGAAAGGCAGTCAGCCGGTTGATAAATCATCCGTGTTTTCTACGATTGCTACAACGTACGACTATACAAAGACCCTCGGGATTAAACTGCTTGCGGGAAGAGATTTTTCGAGAGACTTTGCAGATTCAAACGGTGTGATTTTAAACCAGGCTGCGGTGAAACGCATGAATCTTCAAAACCCGGTGGGGGCAAGCCTGAAATGGAACGATAAGCCGATGATGGTATTGGGCGTAATACCTGATATACAAATGGGATCTCCTTATCGTACCATTACTCCGCTAACCATAATATATAGCCCGGGCTGGGTGGGTTTTCTGGATATACGCTTCAATCCAAATATGTCGGCATCCAAAGCGATTGCATCGATAAAACCCATTTTCGACCGTTACAATTCTGCCTTTCCTTTTGAATATCAATTTGCGGATGAAGAGTACGCGAAAAAATTCAATTATGAGGAATTGGTCGGGAACCTGGCCGGGATCACTGCGGTATTGGCCATTTTTATATCATGCCTCGGTCTTTTTGGTTTGGCTTCCTTCACGGCAGAACAAAGGGTGAAAGAAATTGGTGTCCGGAAAGTACTTGGTGCGAGCGTATTGAATTTGTGGAAACTGCTTTCAAAGGATTTTGTGATCCTTGTTTTGATTTCATGCGTGATTGCGATGCCGGTGGCCGGCTATTTTATGAACGAATGGCTGAAAAGCTATGACTATAAAACCAGCATCGGACCCGGTATTTATGTTTTGGTGGTGGCACTGTCCCTGGCCATTACATTGATCACGGTTAGCTTTCAGGCAATCAGAGCTGCCATGGCGAATCCGGTGAAAAGTTTGCGCTCAGAGTGAGCTTTGGCTTCCGAAGAAAACTTGCGAACTGAATAATAACCGATTCAACGTGTTGTTACACTCGACCAATGTGCATTCTGCAATTTCCAGCCCTGTGATGTTTGATGAGCAATGCCCGTAAATAATTCTTTACGAAAATTAGTTAACAGCGGAGAAAAAGAGTTAATCATTAATCTTTACCGGCTGCTTATTTTCATCCAGGGCGACAAGCGTAAAAACTCCTGAAACAGCCAGTTCCCGGTGTTCAGAATACATTTGTTCGACAAACAGATCGACACGCACTTTCAGGCTGCTGTTTCCCACATGTACGACTCTTCCTATCAATTCGATCAGAGTTCCGGATGGAATGGGCTTTGTAAAATCAATTTTGTCAGAAGAAACCGTCACCACTTTTTTTCTCGCAAAACGGGTTGCCGTAATAAAGGCAACTTCATCCATCAGTGACATGGCCGTTCCGCCGAACAATGTGTCATAATGGTTGGTTGTGTTTGGAAATACTGCTTTGAAAATTCTTGTTTCTGACCGGTCTGTTTTTTCGTTCATACTGTTTCTTTGATTTTTGATCTCATCGCAGCGGCTGCTTCGACCATATTTATAAGTGCTTGTTTTGTTTCGGGCCATTTACGGGTTTTCAACCCACAGTCCGGGTTTACCCATATATTTTCGGCAGGCAGTAAAGACGATGCTTTTTCAAGTAAATCGGTCATTTCTTCTACTGACGGAACCCTGGGTGAATGTATATCATATACACCGGGTCCGATTTCATTCGGGTATTTGAAGTTTGCAAAAGCATCCAGCAGCTCCATTTGCGAGCGCGATGTCTCAATCGTGATGACATCAGCATCCATAGCGGCAACGTGTTCAATGATGTCGTTGAATTCGCTATAGCACATATGGGTATGTATCTGCGTTTCATCCGTTACACCACTCGCAGAAATACGGAATGCCCTGACCGCCCAATCCAGATATGCCGGCCAGTCCTTTTTTCTTAACGGAAGCCCCTCCCTGATCGCAGGCTCATCAATTTGAATGATTCCGATGCCGGCATTTTGAAGAGCAACTACTTCATCCCGGATAGCAAGAGCGATCTGCATGGTGGTGATGGACCGCGGCTGATCGTTTCGGACAAATGACCATTGCAGAATGGTAACCGGGCCGGTCAGCATACCCTTCATCGGTTTGGAAGTTTGTGATTGCGCAAACTGACTCCACCGGACGGTCATATCATGTGGGCGGCTGACATCACCAAAAATCACAGGTGGTTTCACACAACGGCTGCCATAGCTTTGGACCCAGCCATTTTTCGTAAAAAGAAAACCATTTAACTGTTCGCCAAAGTATTCTACCATATCGTTTCGTTCGAATTCTCCATGCACCAGCACGTCCAGGCCTATTTCTTCCTGCAGACGAATGGAATCAACCGTTGCTTTTTCTATAGCTCTGTCATATTGTTGTTCAGAGATCTCTTCTTTCTTAAGCCTCGCTCTTAATTTCCTGATATCAGCGGTTTGAGGAAATGATCCGATCGTAGTGGTTGGAAATAATGGCAGACGAAATCGTTTCCGCTGAATTTTTTGTCTTTTCAAAAACGTATTCTGTCGTTGTGCGTCCTTTTCTGAAAACGCAGCCACACGGTCCTTTACAGATTCATTGTGGATCAGCGGCGAGATTTTGCGGCCCTGGATTGATTTCTGATTCTTTTCAAGCAGATCTCTATTTCCTGCAATAATCTGGGTAAGTGTTTTTATTTCGTGAAGTTTTTGCTTTGCAAAGGCCATCCAGGTTTTTATCCCCGAGGGAATTTCTGTTTCCAGATCCAAGTCGAAAGGAGTATGAAGCAAAGAGCAGCTGGGAGCTATCATTACACGGTCAGTTCCGATTTTATCAACTGCTTTTTGAATATGGACGAGCGATTCCTGATAATTATTTATCCAGATATTCCGGCCATCAACCACACCCAGGGAAAGTGTAAGTTTAGCAGGAATTTGTTTCAGAATCTCATCCAGCTGTTCCGGCGCTCTGACCAGATCAAGATGCAGGGCACAAACCGGCAGGTTTACTGCGAGGGAGATGTTATCACCCAAACCTTCAAAATAAGTTGTTACCAGTGTTTTTATAAACGGGCACTGCCTTTTGATTTCACCATACGCATATTTAAATGCCTGTTTTTGTTTTTCATTCAGGTCCAGCGCCAGGAATGGTTCATCCAGCTGAACCCATTCCGCCTTGTAGTCATCTTTCAGTTTATTAAGAATCTCTACGTATAAAGGAACGAGTTTTTTGATGAGATCGATCTTCTCAAAACCCTGCTCTTTTTCTTTTCCCAATAATAAATAGGAAACGGGCCCCAGGATCACAGGTTTAGGTGTTTTGCCAAGAGTGGTTCGCGCGTGATTAAATTCACTGAATATTTTGGTGGCGAATATTTTGAATTCCTGGTCCCTGGTAAACTCCGGAACGATATAATGATAATTGGTGTCGAACCACTTGGTCATCTCCATGGCAGTAATATCCAGTCCGTCTTTCTGATATCCGCGGGCCATGGCAAAATACAGGTCGATCTCCGAATTTTCTTTAACGTCGGTTACGACCGGTGCATATCGTTTGGGAATAACACCGAGCAAGAGCGACATGTCGAGCACATGATCATAAAAGCTGAAATCATTGCATGGAATCAGGTCAATGCCTGCATCCTTCTGAAGTTGCCAGTGTTTTTCAAGAAGATTTTTAGCAACAAAAAATAATTCTTCACAGGTGATATTGCCTGCCCAATATTGTTCACAGGCTTTTTTAAGTTCCCGATTGGCGCCCACGCGGGGGTAGCCCAAATTGTTTGTCAGCATACACAAAACTTTTAGGTTAAACATTAAATGATTAATGCCTTTACGTTATGAGTATGCTTCCGGAATTTAAGTTAAGAGAGGACACACGATGGCTCACCAGGGTGGTCCGGACCAAGCTTCAACTGCGAAAGCACGTCTTAAAATCTTTAGGCAAGTATCTGGCTTCTTCCGTTTTAAAGGAAATTACAGTTGCGCGACAGCCCGTGAATTGCACACGGTTCCTTTTTAATGATCACACACGAAGTGTGATCCCCCTAAAAATATTCAGTAAGTAAAGAACTATGTGCAAAGGTAAGGAAATGTGCTTCACGTTTATCTTAATTATACCGATGCTTTATTTGTGTTAAAAATCGAAGCTGCATATAAGGCTGCGTGAAAATGCGATTATATTTCCGAAACTTTTGGGATGAAGTATTTTTTATTCCTCATTTCTTTTGCATCATCCTTTTTCGGAGCTTACGCACAATCATCGCGGATACCGGATAGCTCAGCAATATTTAAAGCGGGATATAAGAGTATTGTTACCATTGACTCCGGCAGAATATATAAACCAAATACAAATGACAGAAGCGGCATGCACTTCAGGCCGATGGAGATCGATTGCTGGTACCCTGCGCAAACTTCTCAAGCATCTTCACCTATTTCATATTCTTATTTTCTAAATCTTTTACAGGAAAGGTCAAATCGCTTCCAGGATGATACTTTATATAACCGAATTACAAGTGACCTGGTTGAATATTTAAGCGTTAACCTCAATATAGCCGACACATCGAAGCTGACACGACTCCTTACTGCCAGCTACGCCCATGCGATTCCCGTTCAGCAAAATTTCCCCCTGATTGTGTATCTGTGTTCATACAATGGTATGAGCTATGAAAACATCTCGCTTTTCGAATGGTTGGCATCACATGGTTATTTTGTAGCGTGCATTACTTCGGTAGGCCGTTATCCTGGAAATATGAGTACTCAATTGCCGGATCTGATGGAGCAGGTGAGAGATGCCGATTTCGCGATTCGTTATTTGAAAATATTCGATCGGGTGGACACCGAAAGAATTGGCGCGACGGGGTATAGCTGGGGAGGACTGGCAGCCGTGTTACTTGCAATGAACAACAAAAATGTAAAATGTATTTTATCGCTGGATGGTTCTGAATTGCATTACTATGGAGATTCAAGAGAAGAGGACTTCGATTTTAATCAGATTATTCATTCTCCGGATTGCTTATCTGGAAAATTAAATGTTCCTTATGCTTACCTGGAGAGCGGATTTAAACAGTCTGGCCAGGATGCGGATTCGATCTTTCATCATTTTACTTTTCCGGGAGATCAAAGATTATATATTCATTTTCCAAAAGCCACACACGAAGATTTTTCTTATTTGCCCTCATTGGGGACAAGAATGAATGGACCGGGCCTGTCAGGTCAAAATTTGTCTGTTCCATACAAGGAATTTGCACTTTATTTTTTCGATGATCATTTAAAAAATATAAAATACGAATTGATCCCGTTTTTAGACGGGCTTCTTCGAGATAAAACAGGAGATTCCATTTATCCTGTTGTCAGGGTCAAAAAGAACCTAATCTTAATCAAAGGAAAGATCGCTGACGAAAAAAACGGAGAACCGCTGGCATTCGTGAATGTGGGTATTCGCAATAAAAATAGTGGAACCGTATCCGAAAAGAATGGATATTTTCAACTGAATATAATTCCGGAGTTGAAAGCGGATAGTCTTACTTTCTCCATGGCCGGATATGAAACCCGGGTGATAAGTATATCCGATCTTATAAAAGATTCAAAACCGGTATATCTTAAAGAAAAAGTTGTCGAACTAAAAGAAGTGACCGTTACCACTAAGACCATCAAAACGGTCATCAAAGGAAATACTACCACTTCTGATTTTTTTAATATAGGTCTTCCTTTGAAATTCCTCGGGTCGGAAACCGGCATTAAGTTGCATTTGGGCAAACGACCGGTACTATTAAAGAGTTTCACTTTTAATATTTCAACCAACCATGTGGATACCGCCGTATTCCGACTGAATATTTATAGTTTCAGAAAAGGAGTTCCGTTTGAAAATATCCTTCACCAGAATATATTGGTTCCCATTGGCAAGCAAACAGGACTGTATACAATTGATTTGAAAAAATATAAACTGGTTTTTGATGGTGATGTGCTGTTGTCATTGGAATGGATAGAAGGATCATCTTCCGGACCTGGTACCGGAGTCATTTTTTTATCCGCCGGTTTGCTGAACTCGGCCACCTGGCACCGGTTAACCAGCCAGGCGGAGTGGAAAAAAGCTGCCGGACTGGGCGTTGGCTTTAATGTACTGGTTCAGGAGATTAAGAATTAAGTCGGCAAGCTATCGGTAGATTCAATGAAGCATTTTAAGCGGAAGAAATTCGCTATTTAATTCTATTTTCCTCGTTGACCTAGATGCGTTTTTGGTTGACCCGCAACCGCTGTTTGTTGACAGCCGCTTAGAATGATCCGGCAAATGATATATTCTTGTAGCAGATAAGAAAAAACCCACTTAAAAAAAGCTGCATGGAAAAGATCATTCAATTTGGAGAAACCGTACCAGGTTATCCGATCGCCGTACTAAATGAAAGAGAAATCAGGGCATCTGCAGGCATTTTATTTTTAATCATTTTCACAGGCCTGATGCTTATCATTTTTAAAGGTGACTTTCTGCTGGTTAAATACACGGTAACCGTTTTTCTGGCAGATTTTATTATTCGTGTACTTATCAATCCAAAATATGCACCCTCCCTCATTATCGGGAGGCTGATCGTAAGAAATCAAACGCCGGAATATGTGGGGGCGAAACAAAAACGCTTTGCCTGGATCATCGGATTGTTTTTATCGGCCACTATGTTTACTTTCCTGGTGATCGTAAATGCATTTTCGCCGGTAACAGGTATTGGTTGTTTGTTTTGCCTGATATTTCTCTTCTTTGAATCTGCCTTTGGTATTTGCCTGGGTTGTAAATTCTATTCCCTGATTTATAAGGACAAGGCCCAATACTGCGCGGGCGAGATTTGTGATGCAAAATCCAGACAGCCAATCCAGAAGACCTCAGGATCGCAATGGCTGATTATTCTCGCTTTAATCGCCTTTATTTTTCTGCTGGTTTACCTGTTCAGCCCACAGTTTCATAAACAACCTCACTATTTATTTGGGAAGAATAATTCCGAAAATATCAAATGAAAACCCATTCGCCGGTCTATATATCACCCATCATGCCTTCTATTACTTCTCTTGAAGAATATTTCTCTACGTTCCGGGCGAACATCATCGGTCAGGAGCAGGGGTTTGAATCTGCTTTTGGGTACAAGAAAATTATTTATGCGGACTGGACAGCAACGGGAAGAGCTTATAGACCGATTGAGGAATATATACAGGACAAGATATTGCCCTTTCTTGCCAATACACATACCGAAACTACCGTAACTGGAAAATATATGTCCTGCGCTTATGAAGAAGCCAGGGAGATCATAAAAGAACATGTACATGCAAATAGCAGCGACATATTGATTTTATGCGGCAGTGGTATGACAGCTGCCGTAAATAAACTGCAGCGGATACTGGGACTGAGGATACCGGAACGTGTACGCGATTATTTCGGAAAGGATTGTCTGAAGATGGATGAGGAATTGAGGCCCATCGTGTTCGTGACTCATATGGAGCATCACAGCAATCAGATCAGTTGGCTCGAGACGATTGCCACGGTTGAGATCATTCAGCCGGATGAAAACGGGGAAGTGGATCTCGGGCATTTTAAAATGTTGCTCAGTCAATATAAAAACAGAAAGATTAAGATTGCTGCGGTTACAGCCTGTTCGAATGTAACAGGCGTTGAAACCCCATATTATGAAATTGCCCGGCTCATACACGAATACAATGGCTGGTGCTTCGTTGATTTTGCCTGTTCGGCGCCTTATGCTGAGGTAAATATGCACCCAAAAAAAAATGGTGCGGATTTAGACGCCATATATTTTTCGACCCATAAATTTCTGGGAGGTCCCGGCACACCCGGTATGCTGATCTTAAACCGGAAGATTTATAAAAATAAAATTCCTGATCAGCCCGGAGGTGGCACGGTCGTATATAGCAACCCCTGGAAAGTTCATGAATATATACACAATATTGAACAGCGGGAAGACGGGGGAACGCCGGCTTTCTTACAGGCGATCAAAGCGGCGATGTGCCTCCGTTTAAAGAAACAAATGGGAACTGAAAATATCCGCAAACGCGAAGAAGAAATCCTGGATGTGATTTTCAGCCGGTTTTCAAAAATGAATAACGTGCACGTGCTTGCGGGAAATATAAAAAAGAGATTGGGTGTGGTTTCATTTACAATAGAAGGAGCACACTATGCGCTGATTGTAAAAATACTGAATGACCGCTTTGGAATCCAGACCCGCGGCGGTTGTTCCTGTGCGGGTACTTATGGCCACATGCTCCTCCAGGTGAGCAAGGAAAGGTCTTGCGATATTTTGGATAAAATACGGGCAGGAAATCTATCGCATAAACCGGGATGGGTCCGGTTATCGATTCATCCAACCATGTCCGAACACGAAATAGATTTTATTATGAATTCGATCGAAGAGACCGCTGATCATTTTCAGGAATGGGCAAAAGACTATTCTTACAACGCGGTATCAAATGAATTTGTTTTCAATGGCCGTGAATGGCAGCCCTTCACAGGATTTTTATCGCTGGGAAATTTTCCATTGTGATCCGGTGGTGAACACGGTAGTAGTTACCACGGTACGCGCATTTTTTATTTCTAATCTGTCTGGCCTGAAGAATAATACCTGAGTTCAATCAGATCAGTTGGTACAGGTTTGGAATTCCATTCAGAATGTATGGACAAAGCAGCGCCCAATGCGGTAGCCTGCGCCATGGAGGCCGCATATACTTCCATCTCCGGAAAGCCTTTAGCAAGCAAATGCATAAACACATTGTTATGACTGAAACCGCCATCAACAAATATTCTTTTTACGACGGAACCTTGTATGACCAGACGGGTGGAGAGAATCTGCAGGCTAACGAGGTCCGCGATGAGCTGGTGATACGCTTCTGTATCTGTTTTAAAATCTGCCAGATTTCTATTTTGAAACACACATCCATCACTCAGCGTTGCTGGTGAGATTGTATGCAGGCTTCGTAAGATTTCAGGATCAAAAGCCATATCCCTGTATCTTTCGATATCCTGACTGAAATGTTCTGCGATTCTTTTAACCTGCAACCCGTGTTCGAGACCGGCATGCAAACGGGAGGCTTTCACCGGTTCTCCGTTATGTTGCATATAGCACAAACAGTCGTGGCTGAGCTCTTCTGCTGTAAGCGCTGTTTTGTTAAATGGGTTCATACTGATGCACCAGGTGCCGGTTGAGATCAGCACAAAGGGCATAGAAAAATTTACCAGGTAGGGAATCAGCGCCGCAGAGCTGTCGTGCTGGCCAATTCCCACTTTACATGGAAACTGAGCCATCGCAGAAGAAAACGTTTTTTTTCCGTTTTCAATGGGCGCGAGGAACACATTCAGATTTTCATTTAATATCCAGGAGTGATAGTCATGTTTGGTGAAATCCCATAAAGCGGTGTGGCATCCAATGCTGGTCAGGTCAGAATAATATTTACCCGTGATCAAAAAACTGAGGTACTGCGGAAGATGTAAGGAATACAATAATTTTTCGAAGACCTCAGGCTTTTCATACTTCATGCGGTATAACTGAAGACCTGAGTTCAGACTACCCAAAACCGGCGAAGACGTGTGAAGACTGAATGTTTCCGGATTTCCATAAGTTGAATAAAATCTCTCTGACAAAAAAGGAGTATAGGGTTTCAGATAATTGTATAAAGCAGTTAAGGGCTTCCCCTTTTTATCTACATGAATGAGGCTGGCGCCATAGGCGGAAAAATTTACAGCGACTATCTCAAATGTCTGCGTGCCGAATATTTCCCTCAATGAATCAAAAATAAAAAGCTCCAGGCTTTCCAGTTTTTCGCAGGGAAATCCGTCTTCGTCTAATGTTTCGGGAAGCTGTGCGGATTTTTCGAATACGATCTGGTATGACTCATTAAACAGGAAAAGTTTTTTGTTCGTTTTTCCAATATCAAATATGGCTATGACGGGGAGGGGGTTCATAAGCCGGTGGCAACTGATTCAAGACCTCTTTCTTTAATCAGGTTTTTACGAATCTGCAGATCGCGGTATGCGGATAAAGGTTGAATAGCCCCACCCGACCTAAACCTGGATTCCGCTAATAGGGGACGGACATCCGTGCGGTAAGCCCTTTGTAAAATTTCCTGCGCCATCACCACGTCATTATTGTTTTGTGCATTCAGCAATTCTTTTCTGTCGATCAGTAATGCCTGTGCATAGGCTATTTTTATTGCCTCCACCGATTGGATAAGATCCTCTATCGGATCCTTTACATTGTGTGAGGCATCGATCATCCATCCAAGATCCTTTGCGTGATTCATGCCGCGCGCATCCATACCTTCCACCAGTTCTGCAAATATTAAAAACAACTGGTAAGGGTTGATACTGCCAACCGTGAGGTCGTCGTCTCCGTATTTTGAATCGTTAAAATGAAAGCCGGCCAGTTTTCCCTTCATTAAAAGCAGCGAGACGATCTGTTCAATATTGGTTCCCTGCAAATGATGGCCGAGATCAACGAGGGTGCTTGCTTTATCACCCAGTTCAGAAACCAAAAGATAAGATTGTCCCCAGTCAGCGATACTGGTAGAATAAAAATTCGGCTCGTAGGGTTTGTATTCTATCCATATTTTCCAATCTGCGGGAAGTGATTGATAAATTTCACAAAGGGAATCGAGTGTGTTCTGAAAGGCGGTCCTGAAATTCAGCTGACCGGGAAAATTGGAACCATCCGAGAGCCACACAGACAAAGCTTTAGAGCCGAGTTCGATGCCATATTTTATTACTTCGATATTGTGCGCAATGGCCTGATTCCTGACTTCTTTATCTACATGATGCAGTGATCCGAATTTATAACTGTGTTTCTGACCCGGCTGATCCTGAAAAGTATTGGAGTTTACTGCGTCGAAATGCAGGCCGTATTGAGCAGCGAGTGTTTTTACCGCAGGCGCATTGGAAGGAATATCCCAGGGAATATGCAGTGAAATAGCATTGCTTGATTTGTTCAGCGCATGAATGATTCCGACATCTTCTATTTTTTCTTCCAGGCTGCGTGGCTCGCCTCCACCGGAAAAGCGACCGAAACGGGTGCCACCGGTTCCCAATGCCCAACTGGGAATCGCTATTTTAAATGCGGATAGTTTTTCTATTACATCCTTTGTATCCGATACAGTTTCAGCAATCAACTCATACCGGCGTTTATGATTGGCCAGCTGCTGATGATTGAGTTCATCTATCTGATATTTTTCCAGCCGCATAGTGTATTCGTAATTAGTTTCTTTCAATGAAATTTTACCGTACGAATGCAGTCGCCAAACCACCGTCCACATTCAATACATTGCCAGTCGATTTGTTTAACATCCCTCCTGCAAAAACAAGGCAGGCATTGGCAATATCTTCAGGCAGTATAATCTCATTCAATAAAGTTCTTTTGGCATAATAGGCCGGCAGCTCTTCCACCTGAATACCGTAGGCTTTGGCTCGCCCCTCGGCCCAGCCACCTGCCCAGATATTACTGTTACTGATCACCGCATCGGGGTTCACGACATTCACACGTATTTTATCTGCACCCAGTTCAGCCGCGGTCAAACGACTCAAATGTAATTGTGCCGCTTTCGCACTTCCGTAGCCGGCATTATTCGGACCGCTTACTAAAGCATTTTTACTGACGATATTGATGATGTCACCTCCCATATCCTGCTTTTTCATGATAGCAGCCGCTTCCTGAGTAACCAGGAATTGTCCTTTTACCAATACATCATACAACAGGTCCCAGTCTTTTTCGGTATGATCGCCAATGGTTTTTGATATGGACAAACCTGCATTGTTTACCACAAGATCTACTCCTCCAAAAGCTAATATGGCAGCAGCCATGGCATCAATGATCTGTGATTTGCTGGTAACATCCAACGTGACCGTAGTGTATGCATCATTGCCGAATTGCTTTTTGAATTCCTCACCCGCATTTTTTAAACGTTCGGCGTTCATATCATTCAGGACTACAACGGCGCCTTCTTCCGCCATTTTTTTAGCAATGGCCTTACCGATGCCACCGGCACTGCCTGTTATGAGTGCGATGTGACCGGATAAAGATTTTGGTTTTGGCAAACGTTGCAATTTTGCTTCCTCCAAAAGCCAGTATTCAATATCAAATGCCTCTTGTCGCGGCAGTGAAGTGTATTCCGAAATGGCTTCGGCGCCCTTCATGACATTGATCGCGTTGATATAAAATTCGGACGCCACACGCGCCGTTTGTTTATCCTTTGCAAAGGTGAACATCCCAACACCCGGATACAGAATAACGACGGGGTTGGCATCCCGCATGGCGGGACTGTCCGGATGTTTGCATTGATTATAATATTCTGTATACATGTTCCGGTAATTCTCAAAGGCCGGCTCCAGTTTTTCTTTTGTAACTGCGGGATCTGTCAGGTCAGCACCGGCATTTAATTCCAAAACCAACGGACTGATCTTGGTACGCAGAAAATGATCGGGACAACTGGTTCCCATGGGAGCCAGACGTTCCAGATCGTTGGAATTTACAAATTCCAGTACCCGCATGTCATCTGTAAAATGACCGATCATTTTTGTTTTGGAAGAACAGAATCCGCGTAACAGGGGAGCCAGCGCAACAGCCTGTTTCTTACGGTCGGTCTCTGGGAGACTTTGTAATTTCTGTCCGCCGAAAATGGCTTCTTTGTCATAATACTGTTCCAGGTAATCGGCACATTTTTCTATTGTCTCCAGTGTATTGAGATAACTTTCATAAGCGGTATCTCCCCAAGTAAACAGACCATGCGAGCCAAGCATGATGCCTTGTATTCCCGGATTCTTATCCAGGCACTCTTTCATTTTCAGGCCGAGGTCAAAACCAGGCCGTTGCCATTCCACCCATCCGATTTTACCGTTGAACAGATTTTCGGTTATTTGTTTTCCATCCTTTGCAGCGGCAATCGCGATCGCCGCATCGGGATGTAAATGATCAATATGTTTGAAGGGCAGGAACCCGTGAAGTGCCGTGTCGATGGATGGAGCTTTTGAATGTACATCGAAAATGCAGTAATTAAAAAGCTCCACCATTTCATCTTCAAAAGCTAGTCCCCTGTAAACATTTTTCAGACTTCGCAGCCGGTCGAGATAGAGAGCAGCCAGTCCGCTTTTTTTTAATGTTCCGAGATCACCACCGGAACCTTTGATCCACATCACTTCAACATCCTTGCCTGTCAAAGGGTCCTTATCTATTAGCTTGCACGATGTATTGCCGCCTCCATAATTCGTTAGTCGCAGGTCAGCGCCCAATAAATTAGAACGATATATCAACAAGGCCACTTCATCACCTGCTAATCCGGATGCTTTGGAGTCATCCCATAAATAGCTTACGTGTTTAAATGTTGTTGTAGCGGCAGACATAGACTGTTTTTTTATAAATCATTTTATTGAATTACCGTAACCAACGATGCTTACGGATATAATGATGGTTATAATCCCGGCTATTAAGGTAGCAATTGCTTTCCGGCTTACGCCCTTCCATTCTTTTAAAAGAAGTCCCCAGCTATTTGCAACGAGAATGATGAATGCCATATGCAAAATCCAGGAGCTGGCGCCATTTCCCAGTTTGCTTTCACCCATGCCATAAAAGAAAAACTGCAGGAACCAGGTGGTGCCGGCTAACGCACAGAATAAATAGTTCTTTAACAGGGGTTGTTTTTTATTTGTGTAATCGCCGAAAGACTTATTTCGTGCGTTTAGTATCATACACCAGATAAAATTGGTGGTCAGTCCGCCCCAAAGAATCACCACATAGGTCACATTATTTTGAAACAGGAAATTACCCTGTCCCGGATGGGTGGATTTCCAAAATTGGTTAGCGGTATCGGCCATATCTTTTCCGGCTTCAATACCAAAGTTGAAGCAGGCGCTCAGAACTCCGGAAATGATGGCCACCAGGATTCCCAAACCGAAACGGTATTCCTTATTATCTTCCACGTCTGCCTTACCTGCAATCAGTTCCTTTTCCTTCAGGGTACCTGCCTTGCCGCAGATGATAATGCCGATCACACAAATGACGATTCCCGACAAAACCAACTGGCCCCAATGTGTATGCAGCAGTGTACTAAATGTATCCTTGCCGATTTTCGTAAAAATATTATAATAAACGGAAGGAATAATAGAACCGAAAACGGCGCACATTCCCAGTATGATGGTGCTTCCCAATGAAACACCCAGGTATCGAACGCCTAATCCATAGGTTAAACCACCGATGCCCCACAGTAAGCCGAAAAAATAGGTGAGCCATACGATCTGCCCATTCGTGGCTTTTATAATTTCTGTAAAATGCGGTATGGTGAGCCAGGCAGCCAACGGTGGCACAATAAGCCAGGAAAAAATTCCACCTATGATCCAGAAGCTTTCCCATGACCATCCCCTGACTTTTTTATAGGGTATATAAAAACTGCCGGATGCAAAGCCGCCAATAAAATGATATATGATTCCGAATATTACCTGCATGGTTAGTGAAACAATTTAAACCTTATCGAAGACTTCCGGAACTATGTTGCTTATTCTGACGGTTTTACATGCGGGTAACAAATTAAAGTCTTTTTTCGTTGGCCGGTCGGCCGGAGTTTACGTTATGTATAATAATAAAGCGCTTAATTGAATCACGTCAACACGCCATATCGTATTTCAATTTTGGTTGTACTGCTGGCAGTTGCAGCCGAAACCAACGGGCAGGACGTGTATTATGCTGCAGTGCAGGATATGAATATATGGTATAACCCGGCGCTGAAGACCAATAAGTTAGCTGTGCTTCATGCCAATTTCCGCAGCGTGAATTATGAAGGTTTCACTGCCTACACGAGTAAGGCGGCGACCCTGGAACTGCCGTTAACCACATCAGAGAAAAAAGAGACCGATAATATTCCTTTTGTAAATCTGGCGGTGGGGATCAATTCAGACAATGCCAGTAACAATGCCCTGAACGTTTCAACCGGGATGTTGTCCCTGTCCTATGCCCTGCCACTGAATAACAGGAACACCTACCTGGCCCTCGGTTTTCAGGGGGCTTATACATTCAGCAAGATTGCTTATTCAGGAAGTTTCCCGGGTTCGTTTGATCAATATGGAGCATTTGGAGCCGCAGCATCGGCTGACCCTAATCAGTCGGGTATCCAGTTTAATTATTTTGACGCCGGCGTCGGTGTGGCGTTGTTTCAAACCACTGCACAAAAACAATGGTATATCGGCGGTTCCCTTCGTCATTTTAACGAGCCCTATTCCGACTGGACCTATACCACCCGGCTGGCCATGAATGCCGGGATACAGGCGGGTTATGCAAAAGCCATTACCAATGTGGATGTTATCAGTACTTTCGGGATTTTCACCTGGCAGGGCGGCGTGCATGAACAACTGATCGGAGCACTCTACAGCAGAAACCTTGACGACAGTTCCAAATATGCCTTATCAATCGGACTCAGTTACCGGGCAGGCGATGCATTGATTCCGAATCTTGCGATAAAATTCGGGGGTAATCAAATTGCATTCTATTACGAGTTTAACATCATTGGAAGCGCAGCAGCCGCCAGTTATAACCGTGTGTCCTTCGAGTTTACTTATAAGTTGGATTTGTAACCTATCTTTCTTTAAAATGAACTCGTATGAAGTTATTATTAAAGATTTCCCTGCTAATATTTTCAGGAATTCTTTGCAATATTTCCAGTTCCCACGCCCAGGACAATAAAGATCTTACGCAGAACCCATTACTGAATCCT
>Ga0206929_1106_pt1 | contig 21235 bp, 10 predicted proteins | sample Alteio_BWOrgHeat_19_FD_152929 | JGI IMG/M metagenome (GOLD analysis project Ga0206929, IMG submission 152929) | Enriched cells from forest soil in Barre Woods Harvard Forest LTER site, Petersham, Massachusetts, United States -... | ecosystem: Environmental > Terrestrial > Soil > Temperate forest >...
AAACTGCCAATGCATCCTGTTTCCCAAAAGCCAGGATCCGTTGTTCCTGATCTTCCGGATATTTATCAGTCAGGTCTTCATATCGCAGGTTCAATGTCATTTCCCTGTATATACAAATCTGTTTACCATCATCCGTGAAAGTGGAACGGAGCGCTTCATGACGATTCGATATTTCCTGTAATGCCCGTTCCATCGCAAGAAGTTTCAATGGCCCTTTGAGACGGAGGCTTACGGACTCATTATAAGAACGATTGGCATCGGCTCCACCCATCTGGCAGGATATCCAGATCTCCTGCTGAGGCTCAATGGAAGGCATCAAATGAAATGCCTTTGAAGAAATTATGAAATCCGCATCAAGCAGTTCTTTCACAGATTCTTCAAATTTTTCTACTATGATATTTATATCGGCATCCCGGTGTGCTGTTGTGAGGAAGCAGGGAAATCCATCCCATATATGAATTCCCTTTTCACGCATGAGAGAAAAAAGAAGTTCACCATGGGGAATTTCATCGCGGAATTTTATTTTCCATAGTGATCCGAACCGGGCAATAAATATTGGCAATCCTTTTTTATTGCAAACCAGATTTAAAGAATCCGCAAGACGCCTGGTTTTTTCGTTTAGAGCATCCTGTAAAGCGGGTCCCATTTCCTTCATATAATTCAAGGAAGCCAATGAAGCAGCCAGGGCCAGAGGATGACGTACGAATGTTCCGGCAAAATAGGTTACGCCTGATTCAGGACTGGAGGCATTTCCGTATTCCCAGTATCCGCCGTCCAGAGCGTCCATAAATAATTTCTTGCCAGCGATGACTCCGATGGGCAATCCACCGGCGATCACTTTTCCATATGTGCCCAGGTCCGCCTTGATACCAAACATCGCCTGCGTACCACCCGGATGCATTCTGAAACCGGTGATCACCTCATCAAAAATCAAGACTGTCCCGGATGCGGCCGTAATTTGTCTAAGCGCTTTCAGAAAATCAACTGGTTGAAATTCCGGTCGCCGGCTTTGAACTGGTTCAACGAGAACAGCCGCCAGTTCATGCGCTCTTTCTTTTATTATCGAGAGACTTTCTTCGGTTCCGTAATCCAGAATTAGCATGTTTTGTACCGCTTCGGGCATAATTCCCGGGGCTGCCGGAAATGACTTCCCGTTTTTTGCGCCACGGACGATTACTTCGTCCACGATCCCGTGATAAGACCCAGAGAATGCAACAATAGTAGACCGGCCGGTCACGGTCCTCGCGATGCGCATCGAGCCCATTACTGCCTCTGATCCAGTATTGCAAAGAGCGGCCCGGTCGGAACCTGTAAACGCACAAATGAGTTTACAAACTTCCCCCGCCATTTCATGCTGAGGTCCAAGTTCATACCCGTTTTCAATCTGTTTATGTAATGCCGCTGCTATGATTTCCGGTTGATAACCCAGAAAATTGGAACCAAATCCATTCAATGCGTCAATATATTCATTGCCATCAATATCCCATAAGCGGCTTCCCTTTGATTTGTTGACAACAATGGGATAAACGATTTCTTTTGTAAGGGGTTTGAAGCCCGATACCACCCGCGGATCTGCCATGAATGACCGGTGTTTCTGTGCGTAAGTCTTACTGGATCCCGTTTTCTGGTTATAACGCTGAATGAATTCGTTCAGAAAAGTCGTCTGCTTTTTGTTTAACGCAGTTGCCTGTCTTTCTATTTTTGCAGAGGCACCGAAAGGTTTTTGTAGTTCAGATATCTCACCGGAACTGAGTTCACCGACGATAGGGGGCTGGCGGTTGACGGCTGGCGGTTGATTGCCTTCCTGTAAATGAGCAACCTGTTTTGCAAGTTGTTCGATTTGTCTTGACAAATACTGTATGGAAGAAGGATCGTCGGCTATCGTCGTTTTTGGCGTTTCCTGGAAATTATCTTCCGGCAGATTTTCATCTAAAAATCCTGCGAGCAGTTCAAGCGTCGTATGTGTTTCATTGAGTTGTCTGAAGCTGACAGGCAATCCAAATTCCTTTTTAAGATTAAGCGAAACCTGGGTTAGTAAAAGCGAATCAAATCCAATTTCAATAAAATTCTGATCCTCCCTCACCATTGCCATTTCAATCCCCGACGCATTTTCAAATATTGTTTTCAGTCTGTCGGACAGCATCCCTTTCCTATTTTTATTTTTCTGGGGCGGTATATTTTCACTGATGGGAATTGAAACTGTATTTGCCCCGAATGTATTTGAATGACGAATGCCCGCATGCCGCTCCTGCAGAACCGGATTTACCCAATAGCGGGCCCTGTCAAATGCATAAGCCGGCAATTCAATCTTCAACTTTTTCCGGAAGTGATAAAATGCTTCCCAGTCGGGATCTATTCCATTCATCCATAATAACCCGGTTGCATCGATCAGTCTGTAAATTTCCGGTTTGTCTCCTCCCTCTTTCAGGCTCGCAATTGCTGGAATGGATTTTTTAATTCCCTGATGCCGAATCATCGCTGTCAGCACTTCGCCGGGACCAGTCTCCAGCATCACCTGATTGCCGGTTTCTGAAATGGTTTGGATAGCTTCCGCAAAACGAACCGGTAACCGAAGTTGTTTTGTCCAATAGGCCGGTTCCGATATTTCATTGGCCTGGCACCATTTGCCTGTAACGGTGGATACAATGGGAATTTGTGTTGTATTCATTTGAATGGATGCGGCTGATTTTTCAAAATCAGAAAGGATAGCATCCATCATCGCGGAATGAAATGCGTGACTGGTTTGCAAAAACTTATTGGCAATTCCCTTTTCCGCAAGCAGTTTTGAAAAGTCCCGAATGGATTTTTCCGGACCCGATACAACTGACAGCTGAGGTCCGTTGATAGCTGCCAGGGAAAGGTCAGCCGGCAGCAGGGTCTTTATTTTCTCTTCCCCTGTTCGTACACTCAGCATGGAACCCGTTGGAAGTTCAGCCATCATTCTACCGCGGGTTGAAATAAGAAAAAGGCCGTCACGCAGACTAAACACGCCAGCCAGGTGTGCAGCCACAAATTCCCCGATACTGTGTCCGATGAAAGCCAAAGGTTTAATACCCCAGCTCATCCAGAGTTTCGCGATGGCGTATTCGATCGTAAAAAGAGCAGGTTGTGCGTAGTGAGTATTTCGTAGTCTTTCTTCCGCTTCCGTATTTATTGTCGCCGGGAATATGATATCACGGATATCTTCCTTCATCATAGGCATCAGCAATTCTGCACATTCATCAAAAGCCTCTTTGAATGCCGGCTCCTGTTCATATAGGTTCCTGCCCATATTGAGATATTGAGAACCCTGGCCCGGAAAAAGGAATACCACGCCGGATTTAGATTCATTCAGGGATCCTGCCTCCCGCGACAAGGCGCCCGTTCTTAATTTCCGGATCAGATCATCCCGGTCTTCTGCGACTATAAAACGCCGGCTGTTGAAATTCTCACGGCTGGTCTGAAGGTTGTAAGCAACATCTGCAAGATTGACCATTCGGTTTTCATCCAGATAATCTGCCAGTCTTTCTGCATAAGTGTTCAGACTCTTCTCAGTTTTTGCAGACCAACTAATCAACTGCAATCGACGATGTGCACCTTCCTTTCTTGTCTCAGGAGGTAGTGAATCGTGATATTCTTCGACCACTACGTGTACGTTGGTACCTCCCACACCAAATGAACTGACCCCTGCAATTCTTTTTCCCGCTAACTCCCAATCCTTCAATCTGCTATTTACAAAAAAAGGACTCTCTTCAAAACGAATATGCGGATTCGGCTGATGATAGTTAATGGAAGCCGGAATTTTTTTGTGATGCAGGGCCAGCGTGGTTTTAATGAACCCCGCGACACCGGCCGCCGCTGTGCAATGCCCGATATTGGACTTAACAGAACCAATTGCGCAGTATTGTTTTTTTTCCTGCTGGCCAAAAGCCAGGTTCAGTCCTTCTATTTCAATAGGATCCCCCAATGGTGTAGCCGTACCATGCGCTTCAATATAACTGATATGGCCCGGATTCGTGGCTGCATCGCGGATTGCCATCAGAATGGCGCCCGCCTGGCCTTCCGCGCTGGGCGCGGTGAAACTGCCTTTTCCACCTCCGTCATTATTCAGTCCGACACCTTTAATCACGGAAAAAATTCTATCGCCGTCTTTTTCCGCCTCTTCAAGTTTTTTCAGTAAAACGATCCCGGCCCCGTCACTAAAAACCGTACCGGCCGCGTCTGCGTCAAAACTGCGGTTATGTCCGTCCCTGCTGAACATCGCACCGTCTTGATAAACATGCCCGCTTTTAACCGGAACAGTAACGGAAACACCCCCTGCCAAAGCAATTTCGCACTGACCTTTTCGGATACTTTCCACTGCTTCAGCAATTGCCAGCAGGGAAGTTGAGCAGGCAGACAAGACACTCACCGCAGGGCCTTTCAGGTTCAGTGAATAGGCAGTGCGGGATGCGATATAATCTTTTTCATTGGCTGTCATCACCTGAAAACTGCCGGCCTCACCGATCAGTTCCGGATGGCTCTGCACATTATTTAAATAATAGGTATTATTTCCGGTACCTGCAAAGACACCAATGGTACCGGAGTATTTTGAAGGAAGGTACCCCCCGCTTTCAAGCGCCTCCCAGGCGATTTCCAAAAATATTCTTTGCTGGGGATCCATCAGTTCTGCAAGGCGGGGATTGATGCTGAAAAATCCGGCATCAAATTCTTCTGTCTTGTCAATAATTCCGCGTGCTCTGACATAGTCCGGATTATTTTTCAATTCATCTCCAATGGAACTGTCAAGTTCTTCTGCAGAGAAAAATGAAATGGTCTCTTTCCCGTTTTTTAATAAGTCCCAAAACTCATCAACCGTGTTTGCACCGGGAAAGCGGCATGCCATGGCGATCACAGCGATATCCGTGTTGGCTTTCGAAGTAGTAATATTTTTAACCAACGTACGATTCATGTTTCCGCCGGTCTCCAGATATTCTGCAATTCCGGCAACACTGGGAAACCGGTAAAGTTTGGTTACGGGTAAATCAATCTGATATAGCCGTTTCAAATCTGCGACTGCTTTTAAAGCTAAAAGAGAATTACCGCCCAGCTCGAAAAAATTATCCTCCAGTCCCACTTTATCCAATTGCAATAAAACCGCCCAGCACGAACTGATATCCTTTTCAATTTTTTTAACAGGCGCCTTATAGGCTACTGCCAGTTCCGGGCGCTTCATTTCCGGTTTGGGCAGATGCTTTCTGTTAATCTTACCGCTTGAGGTTTTTGGTAAATCATCCATCCATACAAATGCGGAGGGCATCATGTAATCGGGCAATTTCTTTTCTATAGAATGTCTCAGCGACTCCAAATCTTTTTTACCGTCGGAAGAAACGAGATATGCCACCAGTTTTTTTTGTCCGGGCAGGTCCTCCCTGGCAATTACAACCGCCTGTTTCAAATGCGGCTGATGGTTCAGGAGTAGTTCAATCTCGGCGGGCTCAACCCGGTAACCCCGGATCTTAACCTGTTCATCGAGGCGGCCCGCAAATTCGATATTTCCGTCGGGTAAACGGCGGCCCAAATCACCGGTCACGTATATGCGCAAATCACCGCCATCCGGGTGATGCCAGTTTGCAAATTTTTCTGCTGTAAGGTCCGGCTGATTTAAATATCCATAGGCCAGGTTTTTTCCCGCGATACAAATTTCACCGGTTTCCCCATCCTGCAATACTTTTCTTTTTTTATCCAGAATAAAAATTTGTACGTGGTCAATCGGTTTGCCAATTGCCGGCAGGGCTGGCCACAGACGGGGATTGCCTTCCAGTTTAAGTGCAGTTACAACATGCGTCTCTGTCGGACCATACTGATTGAAAAGAATGCAGCCCGGTACAGATGTGAAGAAGCGGATCACCTGGGGTGTTACCTTCAATTGTTCACCCGCTGTCATGATTTCCTGCAGGCAGGAAGGATAAAACTGATTCATATCAGCCGATTCGGTAAGAAATTGAAGTGCTACGAAGGGAAGGAAAATCCGATGAATGCTATGTTCTTCAATAAACTTTAATAAATTCAGCGGATCAAGCCTTTCTTCATCATCAATCAATACAAGTTCACCGCCTGTTGTTAAACTGGAGAAAATTTCCTGGAAAGAAACGTCGAAACCCAGCGGTGCAAACTGCAAGGTTTTTGTTCCCTTTCCTGCGAGAGAGTTTTTTTTCTGCCATTCCAGCAGATTAACCAGCGCGGCATGACCCATACAAACGCCTTTGGGTATTCCCGATGAACCGGATGTATAAAGTATATAAGCCGGGCCGGTATTCGGTTGTATTTTAATTCCTGTCAGTTCACTAACCTGACCATCTGTTGCCAGGTTTCGTATTTCCGGGTCCAGTGCTTTGAAAAACGGGAATTCATCATGAACAGATAAACAGGTCCGAATCGCCGCATCTTTCAATATCTGGCGAAGGCGGTCGGGGGGAAAACCTGGGTCGAGCGGCAGATAGGCTTTTCCTGATTTTAGAATCGCGAGCAAGCCCGCGATCATATCTATATTTCTTGTGGCGCTGATTCCGACAATCGGAGATTGCCGGTCATTTTTTAATATATTGTCAGCAATTAGATCCGCTTTTCTGTTCAGTTCGTAGTAAGTAAGTTCCTGACCTTTGAAATAAACTGCAACCTGGTCCGGCGTTCTATTTGCCTGTTGTTCGAAGAGTTCATGAATCAGCCACTCCTTTCCGTCGTCCGCCCGGTCTTTTTTATAGGGAACTTCCATTGTCATAACATTTTGATTCTACCAGATCCTTCTTTTAACGCCGATCGCATCTCCTATCCTGCACAATAAATTTGCCGCAACCGCATAATATCCCATACTGATCAGCGCTTTCACTTTATTATCCTTTTTTTTATATTGCCACACATCCCGGGTCCAGTCATTGAAATTGCGGCTGTTCAGCTGATCAAAAATGACAGAGATACTGGGACTGAGCGACTCGGATGAATGCCAGATACCCCAGGGTATAAAAATAGTTTCACCGCTTTCCATGGTCACCGTAACCGGCGTGGCATTACTATACTTCGGGTGCTTTTCGTAATCCGGATTAAAAATATTGACATCGGATACCAGTGGGTTGTCCGCTTTCGGATATAGGAATTCATCCTGGCCCCGGGGGAAAACCACAAAATTTTTCTTCCCATATAACTGGGTTATCCATGCATTGGTATGAAAAAAATCTATATGAGCAACAGGAAATTTTCCTCCGGGCCCTCCAAAAAACAGTTCAATTGAACTTCCGAAAACAACACGTGGGAAAGCTTTGCTTTCAAACCAGTTAGGCTCAGCATAATGCATGCTCAGGGGTCTGATCAGGGTCAGCAGTTCAGGAAGCTGAGAAGGAATATCAAATTTGCAGGGGTAAGGAGCCGGCTGAGCGGCAGAACTATTTTCAATAAGGTTCAATAACTCACGGATGCTGAATTCTTTTTCATTGACCGTTGTTCGTCTTTCGCCGAAATTTTCGCGGAAATAATCGGGCGTAAATAAACCATTCGCCTTCCATGCTTTCGAAGCCGTTTTAAAAATCACGGGGATACCGGGGTTATAAAACCTCTGCATGAATTCCTTATGTGAAATATCTCCGACTTTTTCCACTTGCATCCGGAAAGATTTATTTTATTTTATTGGATTCAGGCTGTTTTCGAGTTTACAGGCCTGCCCTGCCAGCCAGGCATATCCTGTTTTTGCGATTGCTTTTATTTTGCTTTCCCGTTTTTTAAATAACCAAACGTCACGGACAAAATCCTTATAGTTTTTATTATTTAGCTGGTCAAATGCCACGGAAATGGTTGCTGTGAGGGAGTAGGCGGTGTGCCAGGTTCCGAATGGAATAAAAAGCGTTTCTCCGGCAGCTACCACAAAATGGATTGGGGTTGCTTCTTTAAATTTCGGAAATTTCTGAAAATCCGGTTCAAAAATATTTATATCTGAACGCCAGGGATCGTCTGATTTTGGATACAGCAGATGCTCCTGCCCACGGGGGAAAACGGTAAATCTCTTCTCACCGTAAAGCTGCGTTATCCAGGCATTCAAATGATAATAGTCGAGGTGCACATATGGAAACCTTCCACCCGGACCACCGACGAACAACTGGATGGCGCCTCCCCAAAAACCTTTATTGAACCACCTTGTGTCAAGCCAGTTTGGGCGTGCATAGTTCAAGTGCAATGGCTGGATCAAATCCAACAGTTCAGGTAAAGTTTCAGGTATATCGAATATACAGGGATATGGAGCCGGATTATTTTCAGTACTGCTTTCAACCATATCTAAAATCTCGCGCATAGAATAAGATCTGCCATTTATATCAGTCTGGCGTTCACCATAATTTGTGCGAAACCAGTCCGGATTGAAAATTTCCCTCGCCTTCCAGGTTTTTGAAGCATTTTTTAAAATTACAGGTATGCCGGGCTGATAAAACTCCTGCATGAAACCTGCGTAGGAAATATCATCCACTTTTTGAATTTCCATCAGAAAGGGCTTTTTAAAAGGGAACAACTTCCAAATTAAACATAATTTTCAGATACTCAAAGCAGTAGGTAAGAGTTGCCGGAATTAATCTGGCAGTTTCCCAAGCAGGGGTTTAATATATGTCCGGACGAATTCCGGGTAAAACCGCCAGGCATATATAAAGGGGCTTAAAGGATTCACATTCAAAATTTTATACAATATGATCTGTCTGACAGCAAAGATGAAAATATCGATGCACAGGATCCCGTAAACGCATCCCATGATCCCAAAACGGCCGATCAGTATATAATTCAGAGCGCCTGTGAACGAAATTAAAATGAAGATGATAATAAAATTCAATTTGGCACGTCCGATAGAATCCAGGATAACTCCGAAAAAACGATCGAAAGGACTAAACAGACAAGTTAGAATGATGAACCGGACCAGCGGTACCGCGTCTGCATAGCGGACGCCGGCAACGATTCGGACAACCAAAGACGGAAAGCAAAATACAAAAATGATCAGTGGAATCAGGATAGCGACAATGGTTCCCACCGATTTTTCATACAGGTATTTACCCGCACCAACTCCCTGCTTTGCAAAACGTTTTGCGCTCTGTGGAAACACAATGGCACCCAGGGCATTGGTGGGAATATCGGTCAGGTTCATGATCCGAATTGCGACATTATAAGTACCGGCGGCAGCGGGTGAAAGCATGGTACCCAGCATCACCTGGTTGATGGATCCGGAAAGAACCGCACTCATATGGGTGCCGAAAACAAATTTTCCGTAGCCGAATAATTTTCTGATCCAGTCCACTTGCAGATGAGAGGAGAACCGGAGATAATCCCTTATGTAAAAGTATTCCATAAAGGCGCCGGCTGCAGTGCAGATTGCCTGCACATAGAGCAGATCCATCAGGGAAATATTCACATGCAGCAGAAATACAATAAAAACGAAAATAAAAAATCCACCCTGCCTTATCATGGTGGTGAGCAGGATACCCTGAAAACTGAGGCGGGCCTGCTCGATCCATTGAAACTGGGTCAGTATACTTTGCAGGAAATAAACAACATTAAAAAAAACAAACATCTGTACCAAACCCGGGTAATGCCATAACCTTGACAAGTATCCTGCAATCGAAAGACTCACGGCGATACATATACACATCAGGATGGCACTCAGTACAAATGATGCTGAAATTATTTTTGGCCTTTCTTCGTCTGTTCCTTCAGATAAAAATTTTATCAGTGCATACTGAATCAGCCCAGTCCTCGCCATTTCAAAAATAGAAGTGGTTGCTACAAAAAGTGTCCAGATCCCAAAATGATGCTTGTCCAGCATACGTACCAGTAAATAAAAACTCCCGAATCCAAATAAAAGCTGCTGGATATTCAGCATGAGTGTATATGACCCGGATTTAAGCCAGTAATTGGAGCTGGAATCATTCATGGAGGCTGAAAGTAATCTGGAAATTTTAAAAATTGAAAATATTTCCCCGTGTACCGAAGATTCCCTCTAATCGTGTGGGACACGGACGGTTGGTCTTCATTTCCAAATTTCAAATCAGTTCCTTCAAAAACGGAGGCTTCACCCTTTTCATTGTTGCCTGCTCAAAAGAATAAGCAAGTGTGATCAGTGCGGATTCTGTATAAGGGCCCCCGTAAAATGAAAGGCCAATGGGCAAGCCATGAAATAAACCCATGGGAACGGTTATATGCGGAAACCCGGTAATGGCTGCGGGCGTGGAAAGTGAGGGACCATTATCATAATCTCCATTTGCCAAATCTATGCAGCAGGCAGGTCCGTTGGTAATTCCGGAAAGCGCATCAAGATTGTTTACGGCTATCAAATCAAGCAAGGTCTTCCGGAATCCCAGTGTTTTGCCGAGGGCATCTGTGTATTCCTTACTATCCATACCTCCTTTTCCTTCGCTTTCAACCAGGATTTCCTGTTTGAAAAAAGGCATCATTTTCTTTTCATTTTGCAGATTAAAAGCAATCAGTTCTTTCAATGATTTCACATTTCCGTTTGCAGCGGTGAGATAACGGTTCAGTCCGCCTTTAAATTCATACAGGAGCACCTGATATTCCGCATTCCCAAGGAGTTTAAGCGGGGCCGCGACATCCACTTCCACCATCGTTGCTCCCTGATCCTCCATGCTCTTCATGGCCGCACGCAGCAGCGCCACCAGGTCCGGATTACCGTCCAGGTGTGTTTTTTCAATACCGAGGCGTTTACCCCTGAGACCATCTTTTAATAAAAAGGCTGTGTAGTCATTCAATGACTTGCCTGCACTTGTTATTGTAACCGGATCGTTCTCATCGATACCTGTGCCGGCTCCCAATAAAATCACGGCATCCCGCACCGTACGTCCCATCGGACCGGCTGTATCCTGTGTTGCAGAAATAGGAATGATACCAGTACGACTCCACAAACCTACAGTTGGTTTTATTCCGACGAGCGCATTTACGGAGGATGGTGAAACAATGGATCCATCTGTTTCGCTTCCCACACAAAGTGCAGACAGGCTGGCCGCAGCTGCCGATCCGGATCCTGCGCTGGATCCCGATGGATTTCTGTTCAAGATATAAGGACATTTGGTCTGGCCCCCGCGGCTGCTCCATCCGCTACATGAGTGAGAGGAACGGAAGTTTGCCCATTCACTCAGATTTGTTTTGCCCAGCAGCACCATGCCTGCTTTCCGCAATTGCTTTATAAGGAAAGCATCTTCCTTGGCATAGTTGCCCATCAATGCGAGGGAACCGGCTGTGGTCATCATCTGATCGCCTGTACTGATATTGTCTTTTACCAGGATCGGAATGCCATGTAATGGCCCGCGAAGTTTACCCTGCTTTCTTTCTATATCAAGATTTTGTGCAATTTGAATGGCGTCGGGGTTCAGCTCAATGACTGCGTTCAAACCTGGGCCGCTACGGTCAATTTGTTCAATACGCGTGATATATGCTTTTGTGATGGAAACAGATGTCTGTTCGCCGCTTTGCATTTTCTTTTGCAGCTCTGTCACTGAGATTTCTTCCAGTTCCAAAACGGGAGCTTTCATTCCGGAATCGATGGCAGCCGGATTATTTTTCCGGGCCTGATTTGAAACAGCCGCCTGCAGTGAAGCAACTCCGATCGTCGAAATTCCTATGCCGGTGAGAGATCCGTTACGCAGAAATTTTCTTCTGTTCATTGCTTTTTGATTTTTTTTGAAAACAAAGGCAAGTATAAGAGTGTAGGAGTATAAGAGTATAAAAGTGGAAGAGCCGATAGAACCCAAATACCCACACTCCTAGACTCCTATACTCTTATACTTTCATTTCCACCCTCCTCCGAGTGATCTGTACAGTTCCACACGTGCATTCAATTCAGCCCTTTGAATAAATGCCAGATCCAGTTGCGCGTCCAAAGCGGTTTGCTGGGCTGTGATCACTTCGAGATAATTCGCCATATCATTTTTGAATAATAATTGTGAATTACTAACGGCGGCTGACAAGGTATCCGTTCTTTGCTTTGCGATGATCTCCTGTTCTTTTAATTTTTCAACCTGAACCAGTGCATTGGTCACTTCCATCGTAGCTGTAAGCACCGATTGCCTGAAACGAATCACGGCCTCTTCTCTTTGCTGTTTTGAAATTTCAAACTGAGTTTTCAACTGGCGGCCCTGCAAAATAGGCTGTATGAGGGTGGCGCCCGCCAGCCCGAATAACGAGCCCGGAATGTTGAACCAGTTGCTTGCTTTCAGCGATTCAAAACCTGCACCGGCAGTCAGCGTCAAAGCCGGGTACATATTGGCCTGGCTGATTCCTACCTGCGCATTGGCACTTACGAGCGCCATCTCACTGGCACGAATATCAGGCCTGCGGTTTAAGATTGAAATGGGTAAACCGGTCGCCAGTGCATCGTCGAAATGAATATCCGTTAAGATAACATCGCGCCGGATGGATCCGGGCAGGTTACCCGTAAGCAATTGTAAACTGTTTTCCTGAATCAGTATATTCTGTTCTATTAAAGGAACCATTTCAGCAGTAGCCTGCCTTTGTGATTCCGCCTGCTGTATGGCCAGGTAGGTGACTTCGCCGGCATCATAAAGAAGCCGGGTAAGTTTTACAAAATTAATAGTAAGCGCCAGTGTATTCCTAGTTTCTGACAATTGCTGGTCAAGCATAAGCAGACTGAAATATCCCTGTGCAATATCTGCAACCAGTCTCGTCTGAATCGCTTTCGCCGCTTCATAGGACTGCAGATAATTTGCCATGCTGGCTTCCTGCTGGCGGCTGATCTTCCCCCAGATATCGATTTCCCAGTTCATGGCTGCAGAAAGCAGATAATCGTTTGAATAATTGCTTAATGCGCCGTTTTTTACGCCCAGGGGACCGTTGTCAGAATACCGGTTGTACTGATAACCCAATTGCGCAGTAACCTGTGGATACCACAGCCAGCTCGCCTGTTTCACCTGCGATTGTGTAATACTGATATTTCTTAAAGCGAACTGCAGATCATAATTTCGGGAAATACCACTGTCAATCAATGCCCGCAAAACCGGATCAGAAAAATAATTTCTCCAGGAGATATCAGCGATACTTCCGGTATCCGGAGCAGGAGCCGCTGGTTCAAACCGCTCTGGCAGCAGGACAGACGGGCGCTGGTAATTTTTGCCGGTCCTGCAGGAGACCGCCGTAAGCAGCAACACAATAAAAAGATTATACCAATATTGAAAAAACTTTTTCATTTGCTTTGGTTGATTTCAGAATGCCTTATTCTGATCTGAGCTCATATTTATTATCCCGTATCGGTTTGGGTTTTCCGGTGACTTTTTCCTGTAATGCCTGAAAGATTACAAACAGAACGGGTATGATAAACACGCCCAGCAACACACCCGTCAACATTCCGCCCACCGCACCCGTTCCGATGGAGCGGTTTCCCAGAGCCGATCCGCCGGAAGCCCATGTTAGCGGAAGCAAACCGACGATGAATGCAAATGATGTCATCAGGATCGGACGCAAACGCAGGCGACTGCCTTCCAGCGCCGAGGCTACAAGGCCCATCCCCGATCGTCTGCGCTGGACCGCATACTGAACAATTAAAATTGCGTTCTTGGCCAGCAAGCCGATCAGCATGATAATGCCCACCTGTACATAAATATTATTTTCAATTCCTGTCAGACTGATAAAAAGAAAAACACCCATTAACCCCGTCGGTATGGAAAGTAAAACAGCCAGCGGCAGGATATAACTTTCATACTGCGCAGAAAGTAAAAAGTAAACAAATACCACACTAAGGATAAATATCAGTTGAGTTTGTCTTCCTGCATTGGTTTCTTCCCTTGTTATGCCAGACCATTCATAAGAAAATCCGCGTGGCAGATAAGTGGCTGCCACTTCCTTGATCGCTTTGATTGCATCCCCTGTGCTGTAACCGGGTTTCACGTTTCCATCGATGGTTGTTGAATTAAAAAGGTTCGTGCGATTCACGGTTTCAGGACCGTACACCCTCAGCAACGCGACCAGCTCATTCACCGGTATCATCAGACCGGACAAATTTTTTACATAAATGCCATCCATGGACGTGGGATCCCTGCGGTACGGAACGTCCGCCTGAACAATAACGCGATAATATTTTCCAAACCGGTTAAAATCAGAAGCAAAACTGCTCCCAAAATATACCTGAAGCGTTCCCAGAATATCTGCTACCGATACGTTTAATTGTTTTGCTTTTGCATTGTCTATCTGCAAAAGATATTGCGGATTGTTTGTATTAAAAGTAGTAAAGGCGAAGCCTATTTCCGGCCTCTTCATCAGTTCTCCGATAAAACCATTTGTAACCTGACCCAGACTCGTCAGCGGACCTCCATTCCGGTCTTGTACGATCACTTCAAATCCACTCGTATTTCCAAATCCCTGTACGGTCGGTGGTTGAAATATAAATATGCTTGCTTCTTTGACAGTAGCCATTTTTTGGCTGACCTCCGCTACTACCTCATTAATACTTTTTCTGGGCACGCGGTTTTTCTGTTCCTTCAACTTAACAAAACCCACTCCGTAAGCTGAACTGTTGGCACCGGAAAGAATATTCAGTCCGCTGATTGCGCCGTGTTTATCAACCGCCTGCACGGAATCTAGTAAGCTGTTCACTTTTTTCAATACCAGGTTGGTTCTGTCCAGCGAAGAGGAAGGTGGAAGACTGAAAGAAAGAATAATAAAATTCTGATCTTCTGCAGGAATAAATCCGGTAGGAGTCGTATTTACGAGCCAAACCGTGACGGTAAAAATGATGGCCAGTCCGGTCAGACCAACCCATTTTCGGTGAATAAGAAATTTCACAACACCGATATATCTTTCAGTCGTCGCGCGAAAACCGGTATTGAAGGCAGAACCCAGTCTTCTTGCCAGGCCCTGTTTTTTAAGCTCCGCACCTGCTTCGGGATGATTATTTTTTAAGAATAATGCACAAAGTGCAGGACTCAACGTAAGGGCGTTCAGGGCAGAAATTAATATCGCGATGGCAAGTGTAAAGGCAAACTGCCGGTAGAAAATACCTGCCGGGCCCTGCATAAATCCTACAGGTATAAATACTGCTGCCATCACCAGTGTGATAGAAATGATGGCACCTGAAATTTCACTCATGGACTGAATCGTCGCATCCCGTGCATTCAGGCCTGTTCGTTCCATCTTTGAATGAACGGCTTCTACCACCACAATGGCATCATCTACCACAATACCGATAGCCAGTACAAGCGCAAACAGCGTGAGCAGGTTGATGGTAAATCCAAAGAGCTGCATGAAAAAGAATGTTCCGATGATAGCGACCGGCACCGCAATGGCAGGAATTAAAGTAGACCTGAAATCCTGGAGAAAGATGAAAACCACCAGAAAAACGAGGAAAAAGGCTTCCAGCAGAGTTTCTTTTACCTGGCTGATGGACGCATCCAGAAAATCCTTTGCACTGAATATCGTGAACGCATGTACGCCTCTTGGAAATTTTGTTTCCGCGTTTTTCATCACCTGATCTATGGCAATCAGAATATCATTTGCATTTGATCCCGCAGTTTGAAAAATACCAATGCCTGTTCCCGGATATCCCTGAACCATGGCGTTGGAATTGTAGGAAAAAGCACCGAATTCCACCCGTGCCACATCTTTTAACCGGATCACCGAACCGTCGGATCCGGTTTTCAGTATAATGTCTTCATAATCTTTATTCTGGGACAGTTTGCCTTTGTATTTTAAAATATATTCGAACGAAGCACTGCTTCCTTCCCCGAATCTTCCGGGTGCAGCTTCTACATTTTGGTCCTGGATCGCTGCTAAAACCTCCTGCACAGAAATATTATTGGAAGCCAGCCTGTCCGGCTGCAACCAAATGCGCATCGAATAGTCCTTCGTGCCGAAAACCTGCGCCTGGCCGACACCTGGCACACGCTGGATTTCGGGAATGACATTGATCTTGGCATAATTCTGAAGAAATTTTTCATCATAAGCGCTATCCGTGCTGTAAAGCAGCGAAACCATGATCATGCTGTTTTGCTGCTTTTGCGTGGATATACCAGCCTGCACCACTTCGGCGGGTATCTGACTAACGGCCCTGGATACACGATTTTGCACATTGACGGCGGCCAGATCAGGGTTGGTACCCTGTTTGAAAAAAACATTAATTGACATACTGCCATCGTTGCCGGAAGTGGATGTCATGTACGTCATGTTTTCCACCCCGTTGATCGCTTCTTCCAGCGGTGTTGCAACTGCCCGGGCTACGACTTCCGCATTGGCACCCGGATAAACGGCGTTCACGCTGACTGTGGGCGGCGCGATATCCGGGAACTGCGTGATCGGGAGGGAGATCATTGAAATCAATCCCAACAGGGTGAGAATGATCGAAATCACTGTCGATAAAACCGGTCTTTCAATAAATCTTCTTAACATCTTCAGTATTTTTGAAGTGAGTCCTGACCCAGCATGGGCCGCACTTTCAGGAGACTGTCCAGCGACATCGGCACCGGGTTTATTTTGGACCCGTCAGCCAGATTGCCGACACCGGAAAAAACAATCCGGTCGCCGGTTTTCAGTCCATTTTCAACCATGTAATAATTCCCCGATCTTCCTCCAATTTGCACGGCCGTACTTTTTACTTTATTACTGTCACCCAAAACAAAAACAAAAACTTTATCCTGTAACTCATATGTAGTTTCCTGGGGAATGACCAGACCGTCAGGCAGCCTGATTGAAATCCTTACGCGGCCTGTGCTACCGGACCGGAGGGTCCCGTTTGAGTTTGGAAAGCTGGCCCGAAAAGGAATAGCACCCGCACCCGCTGTAAATTGCCCGGCAACAATTTCTACTTTCCCTTTTTCGGGATATACCGTGTTGTCGGAAAGGATCAGCTCCACAGGAGGCAGACCGCGGATTTTATCGGCGATCGTTTTCCCGGGATATTCATCCTTAAAACGCAGAAAGGCTGTTTCGCTCACGGAAAAATATGCCCTGATATCTTTGATTTCCGATATATTGGTCAGAGGATCCGCAGTAGTAACACCCACCAGGCTTCCCGTTTTTATATGAATTCTTCCGATATATCCGTCCACCGGAGCTTTGACGAGGGAATACCCGATATTGATTTTAGCATTCCCCACCATAGCATTTGCCTGGGATACACTGGCTGTGGCGGCATCGTAGGCTGCCTTGGCGGTACTTAGCTGTATTGGTGATATCACCTGGTTCTGAACCAGGGGTTGCAGTTTATTTACGTTTATCTCTGCGCTCGCCTGATTTGCCTTTGCCACTGCCAGCGATGCGTTTGCATTATTCAGCGCCTCGATATAAGGCTGGTCATTGATTTTAAACAGGGGTTGGCCTTTTCTTACAAAAGCCCCTTCATCCACAAATATTTTTTCAATATAGCCATTCACCTGGGGCCGGATCTCAATATCGTTGCTGCCTTCCAGGGAAGCGGTATATTCCCGGTAGGTGGTGAAAGGCCGCTCCGTTACACTGATAACTGGCAGAGTTGGCGGAGGAGGAGCCAGGTACCCTGCGCCTGCGCCTGTATTGTTACATGAATGTAAAGTGATCAGGACCGATATCATCGGAATTCCTGTAAGCAGGTTTATTCTCATAATAGTTTTTGAAATAAGTAGAAACTTCGGTTTACAGGCAAGGATTGCAAATGTACTGATGTGCAAAGACCTGAAAAATATTTGAGGAAACTGGATTATTAAAAAGTTATGAGCGGCAAATGGTAATGATTGAATTGCAATTGTTTTATCCCCATGCCTTCCTCAAAAACCGGAGCCAGTTTCCATGCAGGATATTCCGGATATCAATTTCGGAATAACCCCTCTGTCTTAAAAGATCCGGCAGTTTTTGCAAATCAGATATGGTATCCATATCATAAGGGGATTGTTCGGTACCGAACATCCCGTCCAGATCACTGCCGATGGCGATATGGTTGGCGTTGCCCGCTATCTGACAAATGTGATCGTAATGATCGATCAGGCGGTTCAAACCCACATCCATGGCTTTTGGTAATGAAATGCCCCGGATCCATCCGTCCGCAAGCATCCAGGCATCCAGTACGCCCCCGATTACAGCTCCCCGTTCTAACAGTATCCGGATGTGATCGTCTGTAAGCTGACGCTGATTTTTTACGAGTGCCCTGCAATTGTGGTGACTTGCCCAGACGGGTCCACGAAATAATTCCATCGCCTGGCTGAATCCCAGATCCGTCAGATGGGTTACATCCAGGATCATGTGAAGAGCGTCCATTTCCTTCAGCAAAGATTTACCTACATCACTGAAACCATCTTCCGTACCGGTTCCACCCGCATACCTGCCTTCTCCATAATGCGCAGGACCGAGGGCTCTCAAACCATAGCCATATGCTTTTTCGAGAAAAGACAGGTTGACCAGGGAATCGGCTCCTTCCAGACTTAAAATAAAACCAACCGGTTTGTCCGCGTCCGGTTTGGAATTGTCTTCCCAGATTTTTATTTGTCCTTCCAGGGATGCGCCTCCGCTTACCTGAATCATTTCACCCTCATCTGCCATGGCCTGATACCAGGCGAGTTGGGACTGTGTCTGGGCCCAGGCCTGTTCAGGTGAATGCCAGCCGGGAAGCGGGCTCCCCTTACGCACGAATCGGGCGATCTGGGTAGCAACGACAAGCCCTATTTTTCCTTCACGCAAAGCAGGTAGTGAAACCATGTTCCGGGAACGGTCGGGTTTATCCCGCATCCCTTTTTCCCGTTCGCGCAAATCACCAACCGGTAATTTCAGATCGCGGTTCCATTCCATGGCATTCATAGCCAGGTCGAGATGAGCATCCATTATAAGCATGTTTGCAAATTAGCTGCTAATTCTCTCAATTGTTGGCGGAGAACAAAAAACAATTACCAGTTTCATGAAATGCTTTAATTTGACGGTTCTTTTTCATCCGTAAAAGCCGGTCATGTCTTTCTTGATTTTGCTGTCAGGTATATTGCTGCTGATCCTGTTAACTGCCTGGGCAAAATTAAACGCATTCCTTTCTTTTCTGCTTGTCTCGATGGGTATTGGTCTGGCTAACGGCATGTCCATCGATTCGGTTACCCACGCGGTACAAACCGGTATGGGGGACCTGCTGGGTTCCTTACTCGTCATACTCGTGGTGGGTGCGATGCTCGGAAAATTGATTGCCGATTATGGTGCGGCCCAGCGTATCGTTTCCTCATTCATGAAATGGTTTGGAAGAAAATACCTTGTTTGGGCACTCGTCATCACGGCCTTCATCGTCGGCATTCCCCTTTTCTATGGAATCGGTTTTGTTCTGATGGTCCCTTTAATCATAACCCTGTCCTACAAGTATAATATCCCGGCTGTATATATCGGATTGCCCATGCTGGCTTCACTCTCCGTTACCCATGGTTATCTGCCGCCACATCCCTCACCAACGGCCCTGATCCAGCAATACCATGCAGATCTTGGGCTTACACTACTCTATGGATTCGTCGTTGCGGTCCCTTCCATTATTATTGCAGGTCCCTTATTTGCAACCACACTTAAAAAATACACGAGAAAACCATTGGCCACTTTTGCCGGTAAATCCATTCCCGATGATGAAATGCCCGGAACAGCTGCCAGTTTTATCACGGCTCTATTGCCGGTTGTCCTGATCGGGACGGCAACGGTCGTTCGCCTGATAATGCCTGCCGGTTCATTTCCGGTCACGATATTTGCGATCCTTGGCGATCCTTCAATAGCTCTGTTGCTTACCCTCGCGTACGCAATTTATTCCCTGATTTTAAAAAGAGGGAGAAAGCTGGAAACCTGCATGGTATCTATGGGTGAAGCCGTGAAAGATATATCCCCGGTGCTGCTGATAATAGCCGGAGCCGGCGCATTGAAAGAAGTACTGACTGAAAGCGGGACCGCAGCCCAGCTGACTCATCTCATGCAGGGAATGCATCTTCATCTCCTGCTGGCAGCCTGGATCATTGCGGCCTTTATCCGGGTCTGCCTGGGTTCGTCTACAGTTGCCGGACTCACCGCTGCGGGTATGATTGCACCTATGCTGGCAGGATCCACCGTAAGTCCGAGCCTGGTCGTGCTGGCCACTGGCGCGGGTAGTCTGATGTTTTCCCATGTGAATGACTCCGGGTTCTGGTTATTCAAGGAATACTTCAATTTAAGTGTCAAAGAGACGCTTAAAACATGGAGCGTCATGGAATCGATTGTCTCGGTCGTAGGATTGCTCATGGTCGGCCTCATATATTTATTAACCAGCCACTAAATACTTATTTATGTCAGCTGAAGAAAATTTCAAAAACCTGCAACTGGAATTACCACCTGCACCAACACCCATCGGGGTTTATATTCCTCTTTTGATTGACGGAAAACATTGTTATGTATCAGGTCATGGCCCGCTGTTGCCGGACAGAACACTGATCAGAGGCCGCGTTGGGGATGATCTGGATCTTGAAAAAGGAAAACTGGCAGCTCGCCAGGTTGGACTTGCCATTCTCGCGACGCTGAAAAATAGGCTGGGGAGTCTCGATAAAGTAAAACGCGTGATCAAAGTGCTCGGCATGGTAAATGCTCATCCATCTTTTGAAAAACATCCATATATCATCAATGGATGCAGTGAATTGTTTGCGCAGGTCTGGGGAAACGAAAATGGTATCGGAGTAAGAAGTGCTGTGGGCATGGGTACACTTCCGGATAATATTCCGGTTGAAATCGAGGCGCTCTTTGAGATTTTTTAAACCCCTGAATAAATAGAGCACCCCGTTGTGACACAATTTGAAATTGTGTAAAAATGCCTATTCGGAAAAGTGAAAATGAAATTAAATTTACTATTGCAGTGATGAGCAAAACATTTTTATCATGAAAGAGAAATTCTGGTATGAAGCCGGCAATGTGGATGAATTTGATTCTCCAGCACTTTTTATTTATACGGCGCGTATTCAAAATAATATCGACAAACTGCTCGAAAAGGCAGACGCTCAATGTTGCCGCCCGCACGTAAAGACAAATAAGATCGCTGAAGTTTGCAAAATGATGATGGCTGCGGGCATCAGAAAATTTAAAGCGGCCACCATTGCAGAAGCAGAAATGCTGGCTATCATCGGAGCGGGGGACATTTTGCTGGCTTACCCTCCCACTGCTCCCAAAATAAAAAGGCTGATCCGCCTCATTCAAAAATATCCGGATTCCCGTTTTTCCTGTCTGGCAGACAATGCGGCGAATGTGCAAACACTTTCTTCCTTGTTTGCTTCGGCGAATCTGGAGGCTGAGGTAT
>Ga0206929_1107_pt1 | contig 21018 bp, 18 predicted proteins | sample Alteio_BWOrgHeat_19_FD_152929 | JGI IMG/M metagenome (GOLD analysis project Ga0206929, IMG submission 152929) | Enriched cells from forest soil in Barre Woods Harvard Forest LTER site, Petersham, Massachusetts, United States -... | ecosystem: Environmental > Terrestrial > Soil > Temperate forest >...
CGGATTTGTTGAGGCCATAGACCTTAACTTACCACCCACAGTAACAATTACTAATACTGAAACACAAGCTACATGTGGCAAATGCAATGGTACGGCCAAAGCTACTTTGTTGTTGTGTGGTTCTGCGCCTGCAATAGCACCTACTTACCTATGGAGCCCAGGAGGGCAAACTACTCAAAGTGCTACCAACTTATGTGCAGGGACGTATTCTGTTACGATCAACCTGGGTTGTGGTCAGGTATACCTGGACACAGTTACTATTACTTCAACTGTTCCACCTCCATTGGTATTAACTCCGAGCCAGACGAATGTAAAATGTTTTGGTGGAGCAACAGGCACAGCATCGGTTAGTGTTAGTGGTGGAACTCCTGGTTATACTTATAAATGGGTACCTGCAGGAGGAACAAATGCCACAGCTTCAAGCTTAACGGCAGGTACATATACCGTTAGAGTAGTGGATGCAGGTTGCGAAAAGGACTCATCCATCTTTACAATTACTTCGCCAACGCAGTTAAGAGATTCAATGGTATCCATAACTAATGTTAAATGCTTTGGAGGAACCGATGGAACAGCTACACCAGGAGTGAAGGGTGGAACAGGCCCTTATTCGTATTCATGGAATTCAACACCAACACAAAGTACAGCTAAGGCAATAGGTTTACCTATTGGAACTTTTACAGTAATTGTTACCGACGCAAATGGGTGTACAGTTAAAACTGATACTACTATTAAACAGCCAAGTCAGATCAGAGACTCATTGGTTTCAACAACCCCTGTTACTTGCCCCGGATCGACAAATGGAACTGCTACAGTAGGTGTTAAGAACGGAACCCCGGGCTACACATATTCATGGACTCCGAGCGCGCAAACTTCGCCAACGGCAAATAATTTATCTGCAGGTACATATACCTGTACCATAACAGATGCGAATGGTTGCCCAGGTACACAAGTTGTGGCAACTATAACTTCTCTGTCTTCTATGCGCGATTCTATTGTAGCTTCTAAAACGGTAAATGAAACATGTTTTGGTGGGCTTTCAGGTAGTTTAACAGGTGGTGTAAAAGGTGGAACACCTGGCTATACCTATTCATGGAACCCTAGTGCCCAAACAACACCAACTGCAAATGGCCTGGGTGCCGGTTCATATACACTTACTGTTACCGATGCGAATGGCTGTATTGTTACAGCAATAGGTACAATAACCCAGCCTACAAAAGTTCGCGATTCAATAAGCACTTCAAATAATGTGCTTTGTTTTGGAGGAAGCACAGGCACTGCAACAGTAGGCGTAAAGGATGGAACACCAGGATATACTTATTCATGGAACACCGCTACCGTACAAACCACTGCTACGGCAACAGGTTTACCGATAGGCTCTTACAATTGCACTGTAACCGATGCCAATAATTGTATTAGCGTAGTAAATGTAATTATAGTACAGCCAACGCTTTTAACTTTACAGGCTGCAGCATTTCAAACAAAATGTAATGGATCATGTGATGGTAGCGCTACAGCCTTGCCTAAAGGTGGAACAACGCCTTATACATACTTATGGGGGCCTCCGGGTGGACAAACAACTCCCAATATTGTAAACCTATGTGCAGGTAATTATTCAGTTCAGGTTACCGATCATAATGGCTGTGTTGTAGATTCTACACCAATAACAGTGACATCTCCTCCTGGAATGGTTATTACTAAAACAGGTACTGTTTCTGCCCATTGCAATCAAGCTGACGGCAGTGGAGGGATTTCAGTGGCAGGTGGAAGCCCGCCTTATAAATATGCATGGAGCAACACACCTCCGGGTACAAATGCCACATTAACCAATGTTAAAGGTGGTTCATATTGTGTTACCGTTACTGATGCAAATGGATGTACCGATACGGCCTGCATTGTAATAGCAAATGTACCGGGCGAAACAGTAAATATAACATCAAGCACCAATGATACCTGCCATGGTGGAGCTGATGGTACCGCCAGTGCTGCCGTAACAGGTAATGTAGGGCCCTTTACCTATTCATGGAGTCCAAGTGCACAAAACACTGCTAAAGCGACTAATCTTGCTGCGGGTATTTATACCGTTACCATAGTTGATTCAGTAGGTTGTATTGCGAAAGCCGTTGACACCATTACACAGCCACAAGCGGTTACAACAACAACTAATCCACTACCACCGATATGCATTGGGCAGTCAACAACTATTAATGCTACTTCAACCGGTGGAACGGCTCCTTATTCGTACGCATGGAACACGGGTGCTGTAACGTCAAGTATTACTGTAACTCCTACAACCACTACAACATACACTGTCGTCTCTACTGATAAGTATGGCTGTTTAGGTACACCCGATTCAAATGTTGTGGTTACAGTTGATCTGCCCTTAACATTGAAAACAGTAAGCCCTGTGGCTGTATGCCCGGGTGGAACCGCTACACTAAATGCAATGGGATCTGGTGGAAACGGAATGTATACCTACGTTTGGCAGCCGGGAAATGATAGTGGTTCAAGCATAAAAGTCACTCCTTTATTTAACACAGTATATACAGTAACACTAACAGACAATTGTGGTACACTTGCTGTAACCGATAGTGTTCAGGTGCTTATAAACCCATTACCTGTTGTTAAGTTTACAGCGGATACACTGCAAGGCTGCCCTAGGCAATGCATAAAATTCACTGATCAAAGTACTCCGGTGGGCGGAATAAAATCATGGGCATGGACATTTGGAAAGGGAAGTAGTGATACTTCTACCAGTGAAAGCCCGACATATTGTTTCGATAGCTCAGGTGTTTTTAGTGTAGGCTTAAAAGTTACATCTGACAGTGGTTGTATATCGAGCCTTACCAAGCCTAATCTTATAACTATTTTCAGCGCACCTATAGCGGCATTTACTCTTTCACCACAAATAACAAGTACGGTAAACCCACTTATAACATTTACAGATTCAAGTACTGATGCATATGGTATATCGCAATATTTGTGGGAATTCAATGAGCCACCTTATGATGCTACTGCAAATGTTAAAGATACAAGCTATGCTTACCACGACTCGGGAACATATTGCCCAATGCTATATATAACGAATAAGCATGGCTGTAAAGATTCAGTGCAGCATTGCGTTGAAATTACACCGTATTACACGTTCTATATTCCAAACGCATTTTCACCAAATGGCGATGGCAAAAATGATATCTTCTTGCCTAAAGGAAGATTTGTATGTAAATTCCAGATGTATATTTTCGACCGTTGGGGTATGCAGTTATTTTATACTGAAGACGTGAACCAGGGATGGGATGGTTCGGTTAACGGAAGCGGAATTATGGTTCAGGAAGACACTTACATTTATGTGATAAACACAGTTGATTGCGTTGACTACGAAAAACATTCATTCCTCGGTAAAGTAACTGTTATAAAGTAAAATAACTGCTCGTCAGGAAATATTTCCAAGGATTTCTTTCGCTAATTTTTCAGTCTGCACACGTAGTTCAGGAACAGCTGTACTTTCCCAAAGCATTCCTCTTAAGTTAGTACCAATAGTGTAAATATTACTCAGTTTTTCACCGTATTTGTCAATTACGTTGAAATCCTGCGGATCGGCATTAATACCGAGTTCAAGCGGGTCAGCTGTAAGCACACCTCGTTTCGACATATTTGCTAAAACAGTGTTAGCAGTTTTCTTAATACTACTTTCAGGCCCGGTGCAGTTAATAACCCGTTGCACAGTAAGTGTTTCATCTTTACGTGTTCTGCGATTATAATAATTTACCTCTATTGCATTATTCACTTCTCGTATATCTCTTACATTACCTGCAAGTACTACCAGTTTGTTCTGAATACGCAAGTTCTGCATCAGGTCGTGCGTATGCACGGGCAGCCTGTGTCGGGCAACTCCCCATAAATGGCGTAGCCGACTGCTCATAAAATACTTGCGCTCTTTTACTGAAAGTGCTTGCCATATTTTTTGGGTGTAGGGCCTGAGTGAATCAATAATAGGCTCGGCGGAAAGCCCCAGCTCTCGTACAATACGAATATGTTTATGCACTAGACGTACAAGTTCATCCAACCGGTACGGTTCCTTTAATTCTTTTTCAAGGCCTGTGTATTTCATCCCACCATGCCTGTGTGGTAATATGCCAAAGCCATGCGGAGAAAGTGAATATATTTTACCACTGAACCCTTTTTCGAGCAAACCAAGTACCGTGTCCACCATGGTCAATCCACTACCAATTATCAATATATCTTCCCCTTGTTTACTATTCATAACTGATTCACCCTTCCATGAGTTACGGAAATAGGCTTGGCTTGAATAAAAATTGGTATTCGGAATAAGAGGGTCTCTTGGTTCTGAATTTCCTGTGGCAATGACCAACCTGGTAGCAGCAATTTGTTTGCCGCTCTTTAATAGAACTGAAACAGAATCTTCTCCAACTTCTACATCAAGGGCTGTATCATCTACAATATTAAGTTCTATATCCGCAGATTTAGATGCCAACGTGTTCTTCCAAACAGTATCAATATATTCCCCATAAATGTTCCTGGGCAAAAAAGTGCGGTACAGTAAGGCTTTATCTATGTTTTTATATTCTTCCCTTTCATGCACCCAATCAATGAAATCATCAGGTTTATCAGAAAAAGCACTCATATTACCTGCAATAACATTTAACGCATGTGTTGATGAATAGGAGCTATAAGCAACACCCCGGCCAAGCGGGTAACCGCTGTTAATAAGGCTTATTTTAAAAGGCTTGGTAGCATTTTTGATCAACTGCACGGTAGTTATTACTCCGCAAAAGCCTCCACCTATTATTGCAATATGTTCCTTAACAGGGCTCATAATTTATTGTATGACAGTTGCAAACATAGGAAAAATGGAAGTAATTGAATGTGATAAAAGTTTCAGGCAGGCTTTATATAAACAATCTTCTTTTAATCTATTATATTTGCATACCGAACCCATGGCATTTAGATTAATACAAAATACAGCACAAAAAGTAGCCGTAATAGCAGCAATAGTTAATATTGCCATAGCTTTAATTTTGTGCTATTTCGGGGTACCGGTATATTTAAGTTTACCCTTCTTAATAGTATGGATTATGGTGTGGCTTTTAGGCTCAAGTATTGACAGGAAAACAAACGACGATGAAGTTAAATAGGGCATTGATATTGCTATTATTAATTGTTGTGTCATTGGCTAAGGGACAAAGCGTTACAGATAGCTTAAAAGCAACGTCGTTCCAAAATGCAGATACCAATATTCGTGTTATAGCGAATTCCTCTGTTAAGTCAACCATTCAAAAGGTTCAGCAGTACGAACAATTATCGAAAGGTACTTTTCCGGGTTACCGCATACAGGTGCATTTCGGATCAGACAGGAATGGTGCCAGTTCTGCCAAAACCGATTTCTCACTCAAATATCCATCTTACCCTACATACCTTACATATCAGCAGCCTTATTTCAAAGTATGTGTAGGTGATTTCAGGAATAAACTTGAGGCCGTAAGTGCATTGAATAAAATTAAAAAAGATTATCCGGGTGCGTTTGTTATGAGGGATAAGATAAATCCTCCTCCTTTACATTAATATGAAGAAGGAAGCAATACCTGTTACTGAAGCATCCTCACGCTATAGTCATTTAGAAAAAATGCCTGTGAAGGATCTGCTTAAGAGTATTAACAAGGAAGATAATACTGTTCCTGTTGCTGTGCATAAAGCTATTCCTTCTATTGAAAAGCTTGTTAAAGCTATAATCCCCAAAATGAAGAAAGGTGGCCGGCTGTTTTATTTAGGTGCAGGCACAAGCGGCAGATTGGGTATAGTAGATGCATCGGAATGCCCGCCAACATTTGGTGTTCCTCAGAACATGGTTATAGGATTAATAGCTGGTGGAGATATAGCCATTCGTAAAGCTGTTGAGTTTGCCGAAGATGATACAAAGCAAGGTTGGAAAGATCTGGGTAAATATAAAATAACAGACAAGGATGTTGTAATAGGCATAGCCGCATCAGGTACTACGCCCTATGTTATTGGAGCGCTTGAGCAATGCAATAAACATGATATTATTACAGGATGCATTACCTGTAACCCTGATTCACCTGTTGCTGAAACAGCGAAATACCCGGTTGTAATTGAAGTAGGGCCAGAGTTTGTAACAGGCAGTACACGAATGAAAGCAGGCACAGCACAAAAGCTTGTGTTGAATATGATATCAACTTCGGTTATGATAAGCCTTGGTAGGGTAAAGGGTAATAAAATGGTTGATATGCAGCTTACGAATAACAAACTGGTTAAACGAGGTGTTCGAATGCTGGAAAAAGAGTTGCATATTAGCACTGCAAAAGCGCATACACTATTAATGAAATACGGCAACGTAAGAAAAGCTATAGTCCATGCAAACAAATAAAAGAAGAGTAAGGATAAAGAGGAAGTATATACCTATACTCATAACCATGGGTATTGCCGTACTTATGTTTATTACGAACCCTGGTGAGAAACATTTCAAATCGTTCCTGAAAAAGCAGTTGGTGAAACGTAATTTTCCGGAAAAGGATATTGAAGAAAGTATTAGGGACACAAAAATTACTGATTATATACTATTCTCGCAATACAACTTCAAGATCAAAGATTATAATGTACCAATGGAAGGTAGTTATATAGGAGCATTTAATTTCTTTATTTCTGTCGGAAACTTTACAGTTGACGATTCTGAGTAATGCTATCGAAAGCACAAATAAAACTTATACGCTCTTTACAGAATAAAAAATTCCGGAAAGAAACCGGATTGTTTGTTGCAGAGGGAAAAAAACTGGTTGAAGATATCGCAGGTTCTTCCATAAAGATTGAACACACCTATGCTACCAGCAGATACACCGGTACTTTACAACATACACTTATTACTGAAGATGAGCTTTCACAAATAAGCACTTTAACTACACCACAAGCCATATTGGCGCTTTGCCGCATACCTGAATCTGAAGGGGCTTTACCTGTTTTAACAAATGATTTTGCAATTGCACTGGATGATATGCGCGACCCTGGTAATTTAGGCACAATTATACGCATAGCAGACTGGTTCGGCATTAATCACATATTCTGCTCAGACGAAAGCGTGGAGGTATTTAATCCCAAAACCGTTCAGGCTACTATGGGTTCCATAGCAAGGGTTATGGTACACTATGTACACTTAAGCGACGTGCTTGCAAAATACAAACACGAAGGTATTCCTGTATATGGTGCTATGCTACATGCTAAGAATGTGTATGAAGAAACGCTCACACAAAACGGAATATTAGTAATAGGTAATGAAGCCAATGGTATATCAGAGAATGTTGCTCGTTGTGTTACACATTCGATCAGTATACCATCGTATGCAAAAAACAGTGGGCCTGAATCCCTGAATGCAGCAGTAGCCAGTGCCGTGCTTTGCGCGGAAATAAAGAGGAGAAAGTAATGACCTTAATTAACATTTTTTAACACGCACCAATTCTTGTAGCTTTTAATTTTGGGTTGCATTTTAAATTCCTATGGAAGTAATTATTAAAAACCTGGTAAAAAAGTACGACGGCCGCAAAGCTGTTGATGGAATAAGTTTCCAGGTTAATAAAGGAGAGGTACTTGGTTTTCTGGGTCCTAATGGCGCAGGAAAAAGTACCACCATGAAAATAATCACTTGCTACCTTGCACCTACTGAAGGTGATGTAGAGGTTGGTGGTTTTTCTATTTTAAAAGAGCCTGAAAAAGTAAAACAATTGATAGGTTACTTGCCGGAAAATAATCCACTTTATTTGGATATGCCGGTTATTGAATATTTAGAGTTTTCTGCATTACTGCAGGGTGTTACTAAAGATAAGGTACAGGGCCGCATACGTGAAATGATACGCGTTTGTGGTTTAATGGGCGAGAAACACAAATTAATCGGAGAATTATCTAAAGGGTACCGCCAACGTGTGGGGCTTGCACAGGCTATGATACACGATCCGCAGGTTCTTATTCTTGATGAGCCTACAACAGGCCTTGATCCGAATCAGATAATTGAAATTCGTAAGCTTATAAAGGAAATAGGGAAAGAGAAGACCGTAATTTTAAGTACACACATATTACCGGAAGTCGAGGCTACGTGCGACCGCATACTCATTATTAATAACGGCAAGATTGTTGCTGATGGCACAGCTAAGAACCTGCGTAATCAATCGAAAGGGCAGGAGGTAATACAAGTTAAGATAGAAGATGGAGTAAAGAATGATATTATAGAAGGTCTGAAGACTATTCCTTTTGTAATAAAGGTTGATGAGGTAATGGGCAAAGAAAATGGGTATGAAATTCACACCGAAAAAATGGGTGCACCTAAACGCGATATTTTCAAAATGTGTGTTGACAGGGGATGGGTGCTGACTGAAATGACTCCTTTTGAAACAAGACTTGAAGATATATTCCACGATTTAACTACCAATTAAACGTATGAAACAGATCTTGATCATTGCCCACAAAGAGCTGCAATCATTCTTCGATTCGCTGATAGCATATGTGTTATTAGTTGCATTCCTTGGGTTCACAGGTTTCTTTACCTGGTTATTAGAGTCCGATATTTTCTTTATTAAACAGGCTACCCTTGCAGCATTCTTCTTCTATGCCAATTGGGCATTCCTGATATTTATTCCGGCTATAACTATGAAAATGTTAGCAGAAGAAAACAAATCGGGTACTATAGAATTATTGCTTACAAAGCCTGTTACAAACTGGCAGGTGTTGTGCGGTAAATTCCTTGCATGCTTTGCTTTAATTGTCTTCGCACTGCTTTGCACCTTACCTTATTATATTACGGTAGCTAACCTTGGTAAAGTTGACCATGGTGTTATTTTCTGCGGATATTTTGCACTGCTATTGGTTAGTGCAGCCTACATAAGTATTGGCATATTTGCAAGTAGTATTACCAGTAACCAGATCATCTCATTCCTTATTGCAATTGTTATAGGAATATTTTTTCAATTCATTTTCAGCCTGGTGTCAGCCATATTTACAGGGCCAGTGGGTGACACACTCAATTACCTTGGGTTCATGTCGCACTACGATTCTATTTCGCGGGGGGTAATAGATAGCAGAGACCTGATCTATTTTGGTAGCATTATTTTTCTGGGTATGATCCTTTCTGAGTTATCACTTGCTAAACGCACCATTTCAGAATAGCGATATGAAGAAGAGACAGAGTTTATATACAGGTGTACTTTTAATTACAGCAATAATTGTAATTGTAAATGTCCTTTCCTATTCGTATTTCTTTAGGTTAGACTTTACCAGAGATAAACGATACACACTTAGCAAGCCAACACTTACATTACTAAGCGATCTTAAGCAGCCTATAACTGTTACGGCATATTTCTCAGACAACCTACCACCACAGATTGCACAGGTTCGTGCCGACTTTAAGGATCTACTGGTTGAATATGCTATGCGTTCCGGCAATAAGGTAGTATTCAATTTTGTTAACCCGAATAAGAACGATACCCTGGAAAAGGATGCTCAGAAGAATGGCATTCAACCAACCATGGTGAACATCCGTGACAAGGATGAAATGAAAAAGCAAAAGACTTATCTGGGCGCTGTTGTTAAGTATGGCGACAAGCAGGATGCTATTTCTTTCGTTATGCCGGGTGGCACAGTAATGTCTGCAGGCGGGCCAATGGAAAATGCATTATCTACCAGTATCAAAAAGCTGACTATTACTAAAAAGCCGTTTGTTGGCTATTTACAAGGTAATGGTGAGCCTAAAATGGAAGCCGTGCAGCAATTAAATGCATCGCTAAGGGTATTATTCGATTTTCAGGAATTGCAATTAACTGATACAGCTTCGATACCTACTGGTTGTGGTACTTTAGTTATGATAGACCCTAAGGATACTTTTAGAACGGCGCAATTAAAACACCTTGATGATTTCATGGCACGTGGCGGCCATTTGTTTATTGCATATAGCGGCTTAGATGCGCAATTGCAAATACTTTCGGGTAAAGTATTGAATATTGGTCTTGCACAATGGCTTGCTAGCAAGAACATTGTATTGGAACCTAAATATGTAATTGATGCACGTTGCGGAAGTATTAATGTACCGCAGAATGTAGGCGGTATGCAGGTATATCAGCAAATGGCATTCCCTTATTTACCTATTATAACGAATATGTCGAGCCATCCTATTACACAGGGCTTGAGTTCAGTTATGCTCCCTTTCTGTTCCGATGTAAAGTTCACTGGCGACACTAACAAAGTAAAGTATGTGGAGCTTATGCATACATCTGATAAAACAGGCTTGATGCCAGCACCTGTGCAGTTTGATATACAGCATCAATGGGCGCCATCTGAATTCCCATTGGTTAATGTTCCTGTTGCAGCTGCGGTTTCAGGAGTGGGAGGAAATAAAGATGCAAAGATCGTGTTGGTTTGTTGTGGCGGCTTTGCCGTGAATGGCACAGGACAAAGACCCATGCAGCAAGAAGAAGACAATATTAATATTGTAGTTAACTCGGTTGACTGGTTAAGTGACGAAATGGGCCTTATTGAACTACGTAGCAAAACCGTAAAACCTACACCACTAAGAGATGTGAGCGATTCAACCAGGGTGATATTAAAGTACCTCAACTTCTTGTTGCCAATTATATTGGTAATAATTTATGGTGCAATCCGCATGCAAATGAAGAGAAGGAAACGTGTAAAACGTATGGAAGAAGTTTATGATCAGGAAGCTTAACAATACAACGCTTTTACTTATTCTGGTAGTGTTGCTTGGTATTTACGGCCTTGCAAAATACATCAGTTATAAAAAGGGAGAGAACACTTTCCATACCCATATCATTCCGAAAATAGATAGCAATAAGGTAAACACCATGTTTATCTATCCTAAGGCTATTGCTAAGGAAAAACCTATTCAGTTTAACCTGAAAGGCAAAACGTGGATGGTATCGCAAAATGGAATTACCTCAAGGGCTGAAGAAAGGTCTGAGCGCTATGTAATACAATTGATAGAGGCCATTTCTCCTGACCACCTGGCGACTAATGATCCTGCTCAATGGAAGGATTATGATGTTACTGATACAGCTGGTACACGTGTTGTGTTATTAAACGATAAGGATACACTTATAGATATTATTGTCGGCAGATTCAGCTATAACAACCAGTTACGCAAGGCGATGAGCTGTGTAAGGCTTCATGGGCAGAATGAGGTGTATAGCGTTGATGGATTCCTTACCATGAATATTGCGAATGAGTTTGCCTCATGGAGAGATAGGTCACTGATTACCGGAGATGCTTCAACGTGGACAAAACTTACATATACCTATCCGGCAGATAGTGGCTTTACAGTAGCTAAAGGTGGCGCAGGAAATTGGATGGTGAATGGAACAACACAGAACGCTGTAATTAATGCCGATTCAGCAGGTACTGCTGCATTGCTGAAAAAACTATCAGAACAAAACTATGGCGGCTTTGTAGATAAATTCGATACTAATGCATTTCAGCCATTATACCAACTTAAAATAGAAAATAATAAGCAAGGTATTATTGTGTTAAAAGCTTATCCGTCTGCAGATACTGTTAACCGATACATTGTTACATCAAGTATCAATCCCGGTGCGTATATGAGTGGTAAAAAAGAAGGCTTATTCAATTCTATTTTTTTAAGTAAGGGTGCATTCTTTCATCATCCTGAGGTGCCGAAGCCACCTGCTAATATGGGTGCCGTGCCTGCTGTAAAAAAGAAGAAGTAAGACTGTATTGTCGTGGATTTGGGGCGGCTTTTGCTCCCTGCTTGCCTGAATTACCTATACTCGTATCATTTGCAGCTAACCCGCGCCCACCTTTTGTCTATTTCTTCTCTTAAGAGACGAGGTTTGTAACGTAAAGCCCGACCCGCAGGGAACGCCCAAGAAATTTAAATGAATTACTTATTCTACTGACATAAGAATAGCTATTCTGCCACCTTGACCTGCCAAACGTTTCTGGCATAGTTTTTGAAGGTATATTTGCAGCCCCAGAAAATAATATACTGACTGTATGAAAGATAAGAAAACGGAAACTCCTGAAGAAAAGGATATAAACGAAGCACAAGCAGCGGCTGAGGTAAAAGAAGAGACTCAGCCACTTACCGATGCCGAAAAGCTAAAAGAAGCAACGGATAAATATACCCGCCTGTATGCCGAATATGACAATTTCAGAAGGCGTACTGCCAAGGAAAAAATAGACCTTATAAAGTTCGGTGGAGAAGAAACTATTTTGAGCTTTTTAGCTGTTGCGGATGACCTGGAAAGGGCATTGGCACACCATAAGGAAGGCGAAGCAAAAGAAGGCCTTGAGCTTATTTACCAGAAAATGGTTAAGATACTTACTGCGAAGAATGTGGTTGCATTTGGTGCAAAAGGAGAAACCTTTGATGCTGATATACATGAAGCTATTACCAGCATGCCTTCAGAGGAATTTAAAGGAAAGATTTTTGATGTAGTTGAAAAAGGTTATAAACTGAACGATAAAGTAATCCGCCACGCAAAGGTTGTGGTTGGTAGTTGATATTTTCTATTATGGCTAAAAGAGACTTTTACGAAATACTGGGCCTTAACAAAGGCGCATCGGCAGATGAAATAAAGAAAGCATATCGCCAAAAGGCATTGCAATACCACCCTGACCGTAACCCGGGCGACAAGGCTGCTGAAGATAATTTTAAAGATGCTGCTGAAGCATACGAGATATTGAGTGACCCTCAGAAAAAACAACGCTACGATCAGTTTGGCCATGCCGGAGTAGGTAGCAGCCATGCCAGCGATGGTGGTTTTGGCGGACAGGGTTTCCATGGTATGAATATGGAAGATATATTCAGCCGTTTTGGAGATGTATTTGGCGATTTTGGCTTTGGTGGAGGCGGAGGTGGTGGCCGACAAGTAAATCGTGGTAGCAACCTGCGTATAAAATTGAAGTTAAGCCTGCACGAAATTGCTTTTGGGGCTGATAAAAAAGTAAAAGTCAATAAACAACTTTCTTGTAAAGAATGTAAAGGTACTGGGGCTGAAAAAGGCTCAGGCTTTAATACATGTAACACATGTCATGGTTCTGGTTATGTTACCCGTGTACAGCGTACGTTCATCGGGCAAATGCAAACTACAACGCCTTGCCCAACATGCCATGGTGATGGAAAGATCATCATAAATAAATGCAAACACTGCCACGGACAAGGAATTACAAATGGTGAAGATGTTATATCAGTTAAAATACCTGCGGGTGTTGAAGATGGTATGCAATTATCAGTTGGCGGACAAGGTAATGCAGCGCCACATGGAGGAGTGCCGGGTGATCTTATAATTCTGATTGAGGAACAGGAAGACGAACACCTCAAGCGTAATGGTATAAATCTTTATTACGATCATTACCTGAGTATTCCTGACGCAGCGCTTGGTACCAGTATTGAAGTACCTACATTAGATGGTAAAGCCAAGGTTAAGATAGATGCAGGAACGCAAGCCGGCAGTATTCTGCGCTTGAAAGGTAAAGGACTTCCAAGGGTTAACCAATATGGCAGGGGCGATATATTAGTGAATATAAATGTGTGGACACCACAAAGCCTGACATCTGAGGAAAAGAAGGTGTTGGAGGGCATGAGAAAATCACACAACTTTAATCCGAAACCGGGTAAAAAGGATAAAAGCTTTTTCGAGCGTATAAAAGAGATATTTGAGTAATATTGTTTCTCTATACTTATCTCTATGTCCGATCTTTTAGTTGCTAAAAACATTGTGAAGCGGTATGACAAACATACTGCCCTTAACGATGTTAGTATAAATGTGCCAGAAGGTTGCATTTACGGTTTACTTGGCCCTAATGGTGCCGGTAAAACATCCATGATACGTATCATTAACCAGATAACCGGGCCCGATAGCGGTGAGGTATTGTTCAATGGTGAAAAACTAACTCCGCATCACGTTGAACAAATTGGTTATTTGCCTGAAGAACGAGGTTTATATAAAAAAATGAAAGTAGGCGAGCAGGCTTTATACCTGGCCCAGTTAAAGGGGATGAGTGCATCTGAAGCAAAACTAAAACTCAGAGAGTGGTTTAAGAAGTTTGAGATAAATGCCTGGTGGGATAAAAAAGTAGAAGAGCTTTCGAAAGGTATGGCGCAAAAAGTACAGTTTATTGTTACTGTGTTGCACCAGCCACGTTTACTTATACTCGATGAGCCTTTCAGCGGTTTCGACCCGATAAATACAGAGCTTATAAAAACAGAATTATTGAGCATGCGTAAACAAGGCACAACCATAATTCTGTCAACCCATAACATGGGTTCAGTTGAAGAAATTTGTAATTTCATTACGCTTATCAATAATTCAAAAGCTGTATTGGAAGGTGCTGTGAGTGAGATAAGGCATAAGTATAAAGCAAATATCTGGGAAATTCAGTTCAATGGAAGCACTGAAGCATTTAAGTCAGCTATTACCGGTAAGTATGAATTAGTGAGCCTTAATGAAGAAGCCAATACCAATGTGGCAAGGGTTAAAATAGCTGAAGGTTCGTTATCGAACGACTTGCTGAAAACAGTTATTCCTGCAAGTACCATAACAGGTTTTTCAGAAGTACTACCATCAATGAGTGAAGTATTTATATCAGCCGTTCAGGGCAGTAACCTAACACCATCGGCACTATGAGCAAAATAGGATTAATAATAAAAAGAGAATACACCACACGTGTCCGGAAGAAATCATTCCTTGTAATGACCATACTTGGGCCCTTATTGTTCTCTGCACTGATATTTGCTCCCATTATTTTGGCGAATACAAAAACCGAAATACATAAAGTTGTTGTTGTTGATGGCAGTCAACTTTTTTGCGGTGATGATTCATTCAAGAGCACTAAGAATATTAAGTACGATTTTAGCTATTGTGGTGCTGATTCTATAGCAGTAAAAAATACCTATAAAGATTCAGAGCACGTTTCAGTACTTGTAATTCCTTCAAATATTATCAGGGGTAATCAAACATTCCTCCATTCGAAAGTTGACCCGGGCGATGATGTTATTTCAGATATCGAAAGCCAAATGGGTTCAATGATAGAGAGGTCGAAACTTCGCCTTCAAAACCTCTCACCAACTTTGATAGACCAGGTGAAAACCGTTATAAAGGTTAGTAATTCTGTGAATAATGCTCATTCAAACACTGACTTCAATATGGTGCTCGGTTATATGGCGTCATTCCTCATTTACATGTTTATTTTCCTGTATTCTGTACAGGTAATGCGCGGAGTAATGGAAGAGAAAACAAGTCGTATAGTAGAGGTAATAATATCATCTGTTAAGCCGTTTCAGCTAATGATGGGTAAAGTAATTGGTGTCGGCTTAATAGGTTTTACCCAGTTCATTATATGGATAGTTATGTCATTTACTGTGTTTACAATTGGTTCTAATTACCTGCAAGGCCAGTTAGCAACACCCGACAGTTCTAATAGCTCAATTGAGCAGACCATGAAAAAAGGTATGCCACAACAACAGGCTGCCCAGATAATGACTCATGTTAGTACGACACAAAGTAAAGCCGCAAACAAGCTTAATGAAATAGATGATGACCTTCGTTCAATCAATTGGCCGCTTGTGGTTGGAATGTTTATTTTCTACTTCCTGGCCGGGTATTTATTATATAGCTCTTTATTCGCTGCCATAGGCTCTGCTGTTGATCAGGAGACTGACACGCAACAGTTCATGCTGCCTGTCACAGCGCCCTTAATTCTGTCTATTGTAATTATGCAAAACATTATCCGCGACCCGCATAGTAGCCTTGCATTCTGGTTCTCTATAATTCCATTTACATCACCAATAGCCATGATGGCTCGTATACCTTTTGGAATAAATCCATGGGAATTGGTACTTTCAATGGGCTTACTGATAGCCACAATATTCGGAACAATATGGTTAGCTGGCCGCATCTATAGGGTTGGGCTGCTTATGTATGGTAAAAAGGTTACCTATAAGGAGCTTGGCAAATGGCTGTTCTATAAATAAACAACAATGTCAGTTTCTTGTTGATTTCTTAGCTGTTCGCTTCCATTTTCATCGGACATATTTCTGTAATATCGCATCTGTAATTGAAAACAGAGAACTGTGCGAATATTAGTTAGTCCGCTTGATTGGGGATTGGGCCATGCCACAAGGTGCATACCCATTATAAAATACTTACAAGAAAAGAAGATTGAAGTTGTACTGGCTTCAGATGGGGCACAGTTAAAGCTTTTACAGGAACAATTTCCGGGTATTGAGCATGTACTATTAAAGGGTTATAACGTTCGGTATTCGTATTTTTTGCCGGCAAGTATGAAGGTGCTTTTGCAGGTACCAAAGCTTATGGGTGCAATTAAGCGCGAACAGAAAGAACTACAAAGGATCATTAAAGAAAAGCAAATTGATGCAGTCATATCTGATAATAGGTACGGTTTATATACTGATGCTATTCCTTGTGTGCTGATAACACACCAGTTAAACATACAAGCCAGTGCAGGCAGCAGAAGATTCAGTGAGAAGGTAGGTGACTTTGTAAAAAAGTTCAATGAGTGCTGGATACCAGATAATAGTGGTGAAGATAATTTGTCCGGTAACCTGTCACATCCATTACCTGCAGATATAAATGCAAAATATATCGGGCCACTTTCAAGATTTAAGGCAGCAGCGCTGAGCAAAGAAATGAAGTACGACCTGCTTGTTCTACTTTCCGGCCCTGAGCCACAGCGAAGCATTTTAGAAAAGAAAGTGCTTAAGCAATTAGGTGCCTTACCTTATATAAAAGGGCTTATTGTGCAGGGCTTACCAGGCAATAAAGGAGTAAATAGCCCTTACCCTAATGTTGATGTTGTACCGCATTTAAATGACACATCATTACTGGAAAAGATATTAAGCAGTAAAGCCATTATAAGCAGGCCAGGCTACTCAACCATAATGGATCTCGCAATGATAGGAGGGAAGCGGGCATTATTTATACCTACACCCGGGCAAACTGAACAGGAATACCTGGCAATGCGTTTTGAAGCGCTGGAAATAGCTGTATGGGAACAACAAAAGAAACTTGTACTGAAAGATTCGCTTACAAAAGTGTTTTTAAGTAAAGGCTTTAACAACAACCTATATCCTGAAGCATTTCAAAACACGGTTGACGAGTGGCTGGTAAGGATACAGAAATAAATTTTGTATATTTGTACATAGTGGCAATGGAGTTTGCCCTAAACCGCCTTCAAAAGCTGATAACTCCTACCTTAAAAATATAGAAGCATGTTAAAATCTATTACATTAATAGGGTTAGGAGGAGCTATAGGAAGCATCCTGAGGTTTGTATTAACCACAAAAATAGAAGGACGATTTCAGCCTACCTCATTCCCCTACGGAACCTTATTTATAAATATAACCGGCTGTTTTGCCATAGGGCTTATTTATGCTCTAAGTACTAAGGTAAATATAGCGCCTGAGTGGAGAGGTTTCCTGGCAACGGGTATTTGTGGTGGCTACACTACGTTTTCGGCATTCTCATATCAAAACATTAAGCTTATGGAAGAAGGTCATTTGTCACAAGCCTTCATTTACATATCAGTAAGTGTTTTGGTTGGGCTATTGGCTACATTCATCCCTATACTGGCGATACAGAAACTATCTTAATGTAAGATGAATAAAGATTCAGACAAATTGAAATGGTTCATTTTAATTGCCGTTATTCTTGCTACCTTCATCTGTTTTATTCCTTCATTAAACAACCAATTCACCACTTGGGACGACGATTCCTATATAACCCAAAATCCATATATAACAAGCTTTTCCACGGCTAATATAAAAGCACTGTGCACAAAGGAATTTGTCGGCAACTGGCAACCTTTAACCATGCTTACCTATGCATGGAATTACAGCACATCGAAACTTAACCCTGGTGCTTATTTTTTGACAAACCTCATTCTGCATTTATTGAACGTTTGCTTGGTCTTTTTTCTTGCCTTATCATTATTGGAAAACATGGTCAAGAAAGGCTATTCTGTAATTAAAGGCAAATATGTGTTCGCTGGATTATGCGCCTTATGGTTCGGTATACACCCTATGCATGTGGAATCTGTGGCCTGGGTATCGGAACGAAAAGATGTATTGTATACCTTCTTTTATTTAGTAAGCCTATTGTTCTATATGAGATTCACTGAGGAGAAGAAACCAAAGTGGATGCTGTATGTCTTTGCTTCTTTCTTTCTCTCGTGCCTTTCAAAACCTATGGCTGTTGTATTGCCCTTGTCGCTACTTGCAATTGACATATTACTTAAAAGAAAAATTGAACTCAAATTATTTACTGAAAAACTTTCATTGTTTTTACTTTCCCTTATAATGGGTGGGCTCGCATTTTATGAGCAACAACATGGTGGGGCAGTCACCTCATTTCGGGCTTTAACCATTGGTGAAAGGATTATGTTCCCAGCATATGGGTTTATAATGTATTGCCTGAAATTTGTTTTGCCGATTAATCTTTCCTCCTACTATCCTTACCCTGATCTAACAGGTCCGCCACTACCAGCCATTTTCTTTATTGCTCCTTTTATTGCAATTGCGCTACTTGCAATTCCAATATATAGAGCATATAAAAAAGGAGAAAGCAACTTCAGACTAACTGTTTTCGGTATAGGTTTTTATCTCGCCAATATTGTATTTGTATTGCAGTTTATTTCCGTTGGTAAAACAATTATGGCCGACCGTTATAGCTATGTATCGTATTTCGGGCTGTTCTTTATTGTATTATACTTATCATTTACCTTGATTGAAAAGAAAAATTCATTCTCAATGCCGGTTCAATTTGCCCTGTTGGGAGTAACACTTCTGTTTTCTATTGCATGCTATTCAAGAACAAAGGTGTGGCACAATACAGAAACCTTGTGGAGAGATGTTGCAAATAAATATCCTTTGAGAGTAGGTGAGGCCTATGAAAGTCTGGGCAATTATTATGCTGCCACAGGAGATTTAGATAGTGCTTATACTAACTATAAAGTATTAAGTACAATTTACTTTAAAGACCCTTATGTATTTGACAGGCTTGGTAATATTTACCTTCAAAAGCAATATTATGAGCAGGCTCTGGCTTCATTTAGTAAATCATTAGAGATCGATAGCAACTATTACTTCAGTATTGTCGATAGGGCAAATGTGTATGCAAGACTGACCAAATTCAATCTTGCATTGGTTGACTATAACCATGCCTGCAGAATTAACCCTGCGGATGAAAAAGTATTACTGAAAAAAGGTACTGTTGAAATGAATATGGGTGATATGAAAGCGGCACTGATTGACTTTAATAAAACCCTGGCTATTAATCCTAGTAATATAACATGCATGTATGTATTATCTATTGCCTACAAAAAGAACATGGACTATATGAATGCATTAGCCTATGCTATAAAGGCTAAAAATGCAGGGTATAATGTCTCGGATGAATATATAAATGGGCTGACAGAAGCGTTACATTCAAAAAAAAGCCTGGACAATAAGTTAGGTATGTAAGTAAACAAGAAAGGGTTTCAGCATATTTGCTAAAACCCTTTTCTTTATTCTGTGGGAGCTACCGGGTTCGAACCGATGACCCTCTGCTTGTAAGGCAGATGCTCTGAACCAGCTGAGCTAAGCTCCCAAAAATGAGAGTGCAAATATAGCATTTCTGCTTACACACCAAATATTTTGTTCTTTTTCTTTTGCAGGGGTTAAAAACAGGGACTTTCTTCAAATACAGAGACCTTAATGGAAGGCCAGTTCACTAAAAGAGGGTAATATTAATAACCAATACATTTTACCACGCTAAGCCTGGCTGTAAATGCACCGGCATTGCCAAAACCTACCTTAAGGTTATATCCAACCGCCTTATTGTTCTTATTCCAATAACGGTAACCTAATTCCACAACAGGCTCTACCCAACTGGTCATAGGGTTAGCTATAAATGCATTGCCATTTTTATCGTACCAGGTACCTAGTATAACCCCACCAATTAAAGGTGCTTTGGTATATTCAACGCCGGCACCTACTACAAATCCGTTTTCTTTCTCGGTATTATAGGTAGATACATTTCCAATATTATAGTCAAGGATGAGAGGCAGGTCAAAACTGCAGAAAGCTACTTCATCAGTATTTATAGAAGTACCAAATGATACGCCCAGCCCAAAGGTGGGAAGAGCAGAAAGTGATAATGCCTGATCTTTATTTAATTCAATAAGGTTATACCTGAACCTGAATAGGAGCGAGAACATGTCGAGCGTAAAAAAGTTGGTGCTATAAGTTGCATAAGGGCTACCATATGCATAAGTGGTAAACGTTGAAGCAGGGGAGTTTGAAAACCCTAATAAGACAGAATAACCCCATTCAGTAAAAAACTTCTTGTTTGATGCTTTAGCTGAATCAGTGCCAGCATTTTTTGCATTGGCTGTAAAAGCCAACAAACATAGCACGCTACAACAAAAAAACAGCTTTTTGAATGATCTGCGGTTCACAGGAGAACAGAAAAATATCAGTATCCGATATACTTGATCCAGCTTAAACGTGCGGTAAATGCACCATTAGCACCAACACCAAATTTCAGGTTTATTTCTTTTGCCTGGTTGTTCTTGTTCCAGTGTCTGTAACCCAATTCAAAACAGGGTTCAGCCCATACAGTAGCAGGCGCCATATTTTGGACATTGTTGTTTACATCGGTATATTGTACATGTACTATTGGAACCAGTGGGGCAGCAGTTACTTCAAAACCAGCACCTATAACAAATCCTTTGTCTTTATCAGCAGTATATGTTGACACATTACCAATGTTATATTCTACCATTAGCGGTAAATTAAAGCTAAGTATACCCAAGGCATTAGCAAACTCACCTGCTGCACCACCGCCAATACCAAGACCAATATCAGGTAAAGCAGCAGCCGATAGCGAAGAGTTGTTATTAAATTCGGTTAAATTATAACGCACATGAAAAACAAAGGCAACCAGATCGTAGTTAAAGTAACTGGCCGCAACTGAA
>Ga0206929_1109_pt1 | contig 20867 bp, 24 predicted proteins | sample Alteio_BWOrgHeat_19_FD_152929 | JGI IMG/M metagenome (GOLD analysis project Ga0206929, IMG submission 152929) | Enriched cells from forest soil in Barre Woods Harvard Forest LTER site, Petersham, Massachusetts, United States -... | ecosystem: Environmental > Terrestrial > Soil > Temperate forest >...
TTTCAGGAAATCGATAAAACAAAGCTTGCCATGGTAGGTGGTAAAGGTGCCAGCCTGGGGGAACTATGGGGGATGGAAGGAGTACAAGTGCCGGAAGGATTTTGCATTACCACGGACGTATATAAAGAGTTAATCGGGGATAACGCATCGTTTAACTTATTGCTGGATCAACTGGCCATTCTAAGACCAGATAACAGGAAAGCGATCAGCGAAAACTGTGCAAAAATTCGGAAGCTGATCCGTGAAATAGCGGTTCCAAAAAGCATCGAAAATGAGATTACCCGGAATCTTGAACAACTTGGTGAAACAAATGCCTTCGCAGTTCGATCCAGTGCAACCGCGGAGGACTTGCCGACTTTTTCCTTTGCAGGACAACAGGATACCTATCTGAATATTATCGGAAAGGAATCCATCCTGGAGCACATCAGCAAATGCTGGGCATCGTTATTTACTGACAGGGCAGTTATTTACCGCCTTCAAAACGGCTTCGATCATCAGGCAGTCCGCCTGTCTGTGATTGTTCAAAAGATGGTCTTTCCACGGGCGGCCGGAATTTTGTTTACTGCCGATCCCGTCACTGGTAACAGGAAATGGTTATCTATTGATGCCGGCTTCGGACTCGGTGAGGCCATAGTCTCCGGTATCGTGGATACCGATATGTATACAGTATGTAACGACAAGATTATCGATAAGAAAATATCTGCCAAGAAACTGGCTATGTATGCTTTAAAAGGTGGTGGCACGCAAGAAGAGGAGATTGAGCGGGAGATGCAAACCAGACAGGTGCTTAGGGACGAAGAAATTTTACAAGTAGCGGGCATAGGAAGAAAAATCGAAGAACATTTCGGCAGCCCCCAGGATATTGAATGGTGCCTGGCTGATGATGCCGGCATGTTGGACGGGAAGGGATTTTACATTGTGCAGAGCAGGCCGATCACTACTTTATTCCCGGTCCCTCAGGTGACCGACCAGGAAAATCATGTTTATATATCTGTCGGGCATCAGCAAATGATGACCGATCCGATGAAGCCCCTGGGATTATCTTTTTGGATGTTAACAACGCCGGCGACTATGCGTACGGCTGGCGGAAGAATATTTGTTGATGTTACTCCGATGCTGGCTTCACCTGATGGCAGAGAAACTTTAGTCAATGTGCTCGGAAAATCCGATCCCATCATAAAAGATGCTCTCACAACTATCATAGAACGGGAAGGCTTTATAAATCCGCTGCCATCGGCTGACAAAGGCTTGCCGACGGCGCTGCCAAATGAAAAAAAGGGATCAGTTCCAGGTAACAGTAGTAAAGCCGTGACGCCTCCAAATTATCAAACATTAAACGATTACGATCCAACGATCGTTTCTGATTTGATCAGAAGCAGTCAGACATCGATAGACGCGTTAAAACAAAACATCCAGGCGAAATCAGGAACGGATCTGTTTGATTTTATCCTGGAAGATATCGGGCAATTAAAAAAAATTGTGTCTGACAAGCAAAGTTTCGGTGTGATCATGACGGGTATGAATGCATCGACATGGATCAATGAAAAAATGAGCGAATGGTTAGGCGAGAAAAATGCGGCAGACACGCTGTCCCAGTCTGCCCCGAACAATATCACGTCGGAAATGGGCCTGGAGCTATTGAACGTTGCAGATGTGATTCGCCCTTATCCGGAAGTTATTCATTATTTATCCGGAATTGAATTCGGTGTAAAAGATGATAACTTTTTGAATAAACTGGTTTTATTGAAAGGTGGAAGGGAAACCAGGGACGCTTTAGAAGCATGTCTAAATAAATACGGGATGCGATGTGCCGGAGAAATCGATATTACCAGAACCCGCTGGAGTGAAAAACCAACAACACTTGTCCCACTGATTCTCAGCAATATCAAAAACTTCGCACCCGGAGCCGGCAAAAGAAAATTTGAACAGGGGTTGACGGAGGCTTTAAAAAAAGAACAGGACTTACTGGAAAGGCTCCGACAGTTACCGGATGGTGAACAAAAAGCCCGGGAAACAAAAAGAATGATCGGCCTGATCCGGAATTTCAGCGGGTATCGTGAATATCCAAAATACGCAATGGTTAATCGCTATTTCATTTATAAACAGGCTCTGCTTAAAGAAGCCGAACGTCTTGTACAAGCCAGTCTTATTCATGAAAAAGAAGATATTTATTATCTCAGTTTTGAAGAACTGCGTGACATGGTGAACCTGCCTGCCGGACAGGCAGGCACAAACAAATTGCATTACCAGCTCATCAGCAACCGAAAAGACGAATACAAATTGTATGAAAAATTAAGCCCTCCGCGTGTCATGACGTCCGATGGTGAAATCATTACGGGTAAGTACAAACGGGACAGTCTTCCGGCCGGAGCGATTGCCGGTCTGGCTGTTTCTTCCGGAGTGACAGAAGGGAGGGCGCGTGTGATCCTGAAAATGGAAGATGCCGAGATAGAAGACGGAGATATATTGGTCACCATATTTACCGATCCCAGCTGGACTCCATTATTTGTATCCTTACAAGGCCTGGTCACCGAAGTGGGCGGACTGATGACCCATGGAGCGGTGATCGCGCGTGAATATGGTTTGCCGGCAGTTGTCGGGGTGCAAAATGCGACCAGGCTGATTAAGGACGGACAGAGGATCCGTGTGAATGGAACGGAGGGATATGTTGAGATACTTTAGTCAATCAAATTCAAACTGAATATAATAGACATTCAATTCTGATTCTGAGGTCTGACTTTTGAAGCCCACCGATTCAAATAATTTTCGCGCAATCAGATTATCCTGCAAAGTTTCAAGCTGTATTAAAGCTGACCTGTTATTGATTGCAAATTTAACTGCGGCTTCAATGAGCTTAAGGGCTATTCCGTTTTTGCGGTATTCCGGCAGAACAAACAGATCATTAACAATCGTGGTGTTTAAGGAATTTGGTGACGAACATATCGAATACAATTGGATAAATCCTACGGGGCAGGCTTCGGGATGATTTCTCAGGACTATAAAAATGTCCGGCTCACTATTCGACAATCGTTCGTCCATGTAATGAAGCACCGGCTTTTCCCGCGAAGTTTCATCCAGAAAAATATTGTATTGATTGAATAAGGCAGCAAACAGATGCCTTTGATGATGATTTATTCTTTCAACTCTGTATTCATTCACGTCGTTCTCATATTTTTTTTGGTCTGTCCATTTCCGGTATCCGGGGACAAATGAATTCTACCTTCCCATCGCTGTTGCTTTTATTTAATTCAGACCGGATATTGTTTTGATCGCATGGTAAGTTATGCGGGTGGCTATTTGAAGTGCTTTGTCTGCTTTCAAATGAAGAAGCGGATAATATACTATCAACTTTAATGATGTCGGCCGCAAAATGCATTATGGTGTTTTCAGAGACTGGTTGCTGTCCGAAACAAGTTTCAGTTAATACGAATATTCCAATTACCAATAATAATTTTGATTGCGGATTCATACGATTTACTATTATCTGTCAAAATAAAGATTGAAAATCTCTCTGTTCAACCCGGTTCTTGCTAAAGAAACGAATACAGAACGTTCAACAAATAAATTAAAGATGTTTGTATGGGGGAAATATATTCAACGGGTTGGCAGATCTTTTCAATCCTTTCAGATATTAAAATAACCGCTGCTGTACGAGAGTCATAAAATCAGCCCTGAATTTTTCACTCAGCGGAATTTGTTTTCCGGCTATGAAAATATGGTTATCCTGAATTTTACTGATCTGCCTGGTATTTACAATATAGGAATTGTGGACGCGAATAAAAGGCAGGGACAGCTGCTCCTGTATGTCTTTTAAGCGCCTGTAAATAAGTATGCGTTCCGAAGTCGTCACAAGACGTACATATTCCTTTTCGCCTTCAAAATATAAAATGTCTTCCATTCGTATTTTGCTGAGTGTTTTTCCCGACTTAACAAAAAAGTACTCTTTTTCGGGTGAGGAAAGAGGAATATCTGAGGGTTGGTGAGGGCTAAAATGTGTCTCGATCTTTTGCGTAGATGAAAGGAAACGATTCAGCGTGATAGGCTTCAACAGGTAATCAATCGTTTGGAAAGAGTAACTTTCTGCCGCATGCTCGGAGTAAGCTGTGGTAAATACAATTTTTGTTTCTTTTGGCAATAAAACGGCCAGCTCCATGCCCGATAACCGGGGCATGTTGATATCTAAAAATATAAAATCAACCTTATTCTTTTTTAAAAACGCAATAGCTTCCAGCGCATCGTAACATTTGGCCAGGAGTTGCCATTGGGTGGTTTGATGGATTAGTATTTCCAGCAGATTTACCGCATTCGGCTCGTCATCAACGATGATACAATTTAAATTCATGATAACGGAACTTTTAGAAAGGCAGTGAAATATGGATCCGTTTTGTCAATATTCAACTCAAATTTTGTTCCGAATAAAAGGGTAAGGCGTTTGCGCAAATTCTGGATCCCGAAACCATGGGTTGCTTTTTGTTCTGGTTTCATGTGCAAATGATTGCGGGTTTGAAATAACAGGTATCCGTCCCGGTGAATCAGGGAAATGTCTATTATATTACGGCTGCTCGATTTATCAATTCCGTGTTTAAAAATATTTTCGACGAAGGTCATCAACAACATAGGAGGGATACTCGCTTCTCCATTACATTCCTTTGTAAAATGAATGTCCGTTTCGTGCCGGATGCGGATCTTTTCCAGTGCAATATAGTTTTCTATAAAGAGAATCTCGGTTTGTAATGATACTTCGTCTTTAAGACTTTCATCTACAAAATACCGCATAATATCTGACAACCGCTCTATCAGGCTGGCTGTTCTGGGGGCCTCGAGATAAGCTTCATAATAAATATTGTTCAACGTATTAAAAAGAAAATGAGGCTGCACCTGTGATTTCAATAAATTCAATTCAGCCTGACTCTTCTGTGCCAATATTTTTTCTGATTGCTGCTTTAAGGCAAAATAGGCAATGGCTATCCTGAATATAAAACTGAGCATATAGGTTAAAAATCCGGCCAATACAAAATTCACTGCTGTTCCGAAGGACCAGGCTTCAGGTTTACCAGGATTAAATGAATTATAAAGTGATATGATCAGAAAACCCCTCGTCAACCCGGCTCCTATCAACAAGATGACAACATACAATACATATTGCACCTTTTTTCCCCGCTGGTAATAAACCGGGAACAGGAATTTAATATTCCCGTAGATAATCAGCGCATAGAAAGAAACATTAACCAGGGCGAAACTCCCCGACCAGAGAAAACCATCCTGCGGCAGCATGGAGAAAAAAACAATAAAAAACACGGCAACCCAAACCAGCCATTGCAGCTCTTTAATCGTTGGCTGGCCGCTAAAAAATTTCATATTTAAAATTACAGGGCTTTTTGGTTTTGTCCTCCTTTTTTCAATAATCCGGCATGTATATTCAACTAATGCCGCCGCGGTGCGTATCGTCTATTGATTTTATTGACCAAACCATTATAAATACAGCATAATCCGTTGAAAGAATTTGATCACTTGAATAATTTAAAGAAGGTTTACTATTATTTAATCAAGTCAAATAACTAAAAATGAAACGTCTGACATTATTATTTTCGTTTATTGTATTTACGCTCGTTACCGGATCCGCATTCGCACAGTTCACGCAGTCGCAGATGGTAGTCGAATGGCAACGGTCAAAAACATATACCAAGGCTTACCTGGATGCGATGCCTTCAGACGGTTATAGCTTTAAACCGACGCCGGAGATCCGTTCATTTGCTGAGCAAATGCTTCATCTGGCGACCGACAATTACGGATTTGCGGCTTTTGCAAGCGGGAAGCCGAATCCGATCGGGGATTCGTCTCTGGAAAAAATAGCCGGGCCAACGAAGGAAGTCACCACAAAACTGGTAATGGATAGCTATGATTTTATGATCAGTACATTACAAAATATGACGGCCGATCAAATGAATGAGATGGTGAAAAGGCGTACCGGTCAGGAAATTTCAAGGGCCAACCTTTTCGGGAAAGGATTTGAACACCAGACACATCACCGCGGTCAGACAACCATTTACCTGCGTTTAAAAGGCGTGACGCCTCCCAATGAGATGCTTTTTTAAATACTAACTTCATCCCGGTTAGGCGTGGACGTTTTCATTTTGTGTTTACGGCTTAGGTCAAAAATTCGGTTGAATTTTAAATCGGTCAGGTTACAGGGTGGGGGACGCCTTATTTTAAAAAAGACAATGATCATCGAAGAAAAGAATTCGAAGGAATTCGAAATCAGGTAATCAAAAGATATAAAACGGGGACTTATTTGCCGAAGGTTAAGCAATTATTATCATTATTTGCCCCCTCGGAATAAATGAAATAGACCCGTCTGGGCCGAAAGCATGTAGTTTTGATTGAAATGCTATCGTTGCCGTATTTTTGACACAACCAATGGTTACTGATTTATGGAAACACTCGAAGTTATTCTGGAAGATCACAAATATCAGTTTGAATATGTGACGGAACAAATTGACATTCCCCAGTCTCTGTATGTTTTTTATATAAAGCCTAAAAAGAAGTCCAAGCTCGAATTTTTATATACCCGTTTTTTTATGGTCGGTACCATTCTGCCGGATAATTCCATCGAAATATTTTACAACGAGTATAATGAGGAAAAAACGGTGTTAAAGGAAGAAATTAAGAAGCAACTGCAACAGTTATTTAAACAGGATTCCATCAATCTGCTGGCAAGAAAAAAGAGAAAAAGGGACAGGCAAAAAAAGGACTGATCCCGCGCGATTTAACATTCAGATAATGCTGCATTCATCGCCTGGTTAATGTGTTTGTATAGTTTGTATCTGAAATGCAGCAGTTAAAATCCCCACTGGTATTTGATCGTTTATCCAGGAATCAGGCCTGGCCACTTTTTGCCGCGTTTGGTACTTATTTCTGCATGTATGGGTTTCGGAAACCCTATACCGCGGCTACTTATACCGATGCGATATATTTTGGCATCGACTATAAATTTTTGCTTATCATCTTTCAGACCCTGGGTTATGTACTGGCTAAATGGATCGGCATAAAAGTTATTGTCGAAATAAAACCAGGCCGCCGAATCGGGATGTTGATAGTCCTGATTTCTTTTGCTGAAATCATGTTGTTGTTTTTCGGTATTGTCCCGAGGCCATTCAATATTCTCTGTTTATTACTGAACGGACTGGCACTGGGTATCGTATTCGGACTGGTGCTTGGATTCCTGGAAGGAAGGAATAACACGGAGGCCCTGATCGCCGGATTGTGCGCAAGTTTTATTGTTTCAGACGGAGTATCCAAATCGGTCGGAAGATTCTTACTTGATTTGGGAATTTCTGAAAACTGGATGCCTTTTTTTGCCGGATTATTATTTGCGGTCCCCATGGCATTTTTTGTTTTCATGCTCTCCAAAGTGTCGCCGCCCACCAAAGCAGATATTTTGAAAAGATCCGCAAGGCCTCCGATGACCGCTTTGGACCGCCGGAATTTTTTCCTGAAATATGCCCCAGGTCTGACGGGCATTATCGTAATCTATCTGTTCGTCACCCTGCTCAGGAGTATACGTGCCGATTTCGCCCCCGAATTATGGAGAGATCTCGGATTCAGACAAACCCCTGCCATATTTACGCAGTCCGAACTTCTTGTTTCCTTTGGCGTGGTGATCATCAACGGGCTTGCGATATATATCCTGAACCACTACAGGGCATTCCGGATTTCTTTATTCACCTGTCTGACAGGCTTTTCCTTATTACTTATTTCTGTTTGGGGACTAAGCCGTGGGCTCGGCACGTTTCCTTTTATGGTGCTGACGGGTCTGGGAATTTATCTTCCTTATGTAGCCATACATACCACCGTATTTGAAAGACTTATTGCCGTAACCAGGGAAAAAGCGAATATCGGCTTCCTGATGTATATCGCGGATTCGATCGGTTATACCGGATACATTGTTCTGATGCTGCTAAAACGGGTAGCGCCTCCGGGCCAATCTATTTTATATTTATTTCTGAAATTATCGGTGTACCTGGGAATCGCGGGATGTGTTTTTGTTCTTTTTTCTAACTGGTACTTCAAAATAAAACTGAAAAACAGTGATCAAAGAATTATCCGGCTTTCCCCCGGGCAAAGCGGCCATTTTTAACGGAGCAGGAAAGCCCTTTCAATTTCTGAGCAGGGAATTGTTATCTATACAACCCGGAGAGGTACTCGTCAGGGTTTTATACACGACTATTTGCGGCAGCGATATTCATACGTATTGTGGCAGAAGACAGGAACCACCACAGGTAGTATTGGGCCATGAAATCGTCGGAGAAATTCTGGAGATCGGCAGTGCCCATTCCGGAATGGATATGAGGTCGAATCCCATAGCCACCGGCGACCGGGTGATCTGGTCCATTTTTTCCGTTCCGCCCGGAAATACAGCACCACGCGCAGACATGCCACAGAAAAGCCCCAACCTGTTCAAATACGGTCATGCGCTGGCAGACGGTGATGATATCTTCAATGGTGGACTGGCAGAATATTGCATACTCAGAAAAGATACGGCGCTAATCAAAATTTCTCACAGGCTGCCGTTGAAAGTTGCAGCTACGATCAGTTGCGCGCATGCGACCGTAATGGGATCTATTCGTGTTGCGGGCGATATGGCGGGCAAAAAGATCATGGTGTTTGGCGCCGGCCTGTTGGGTCTTACTTGTCTGGCCATGTGCAGTGAAGCCGGAGCAAGCTGGATTGGATTAATGGATCAGGATCCGGGTCGTTTGGACTGGGGAAGCAAATTTTCGGCAGACGGTATATTTCATGTGCCGGATTCAAATGCGATAAAGGCGGCCTGGCCGGAAGTGGATATTGTATTTGATATGACCGGAAATCCACAGGTGATGAAAGCCGGCATCGATTCACTCAAAACCGGGGGTATCGCTGTATGGATAGGTGCCGTATATCCTGAAAAGCCGGTACAGATTGACGGCCAGCAGGTCGTGAGAAAACTCCTTCAGATCAGGGGGCTGCATAATTATAATTATGATGACCTGTTTCATGCAACTATTTTCATTGAAAATTATTACATGAAATATCCTTACGAAGAATTGATAGAAAAAGAATATGAGCTGGACGAGATTGAAAAGGCTTTTATTTATGCCATTGATCATAAACCGGTCAGGGTTGGAATAAAAGTATCACAGGAATAATTTTTTAACCAGTAAATGATAACCAGATGATCAGCATGGTAGTATTCGACATGGCAGGTACCACGGTGAATGAGGACAACGTGGTGTATAAAACGCTTCAAAAAGCGATCAACAAAAAAGGATTTGATTTTACATTGGACCAGGTATTAGCAGAAGGCGCCGGTAAAGAAAAACTGGAAGCTATTCAAAGTATTTTAAAAGTGTATGCGCGGAATACGGACGGGGATCTCGCGAATGAAATATATTACGATTTCATGGATTTACTTTCGAAGGCCTATGAAGATATCCATGTGCTTCCGCAGCCAAATGCCGAAGAATTGTTTCAGATATTAAAACAGCGCAATATCCGGGTCATTCTGAATACGGGTTATAATGCAGACATCGCAGATTCGCTGGTAAAAAAACTGGGGTGGAAAAAAGGTATTGAGTTTGACAGCCTGATTACTTCGAGTGACGTCGAAAAAAACAGACCCGATCCGGAAATGATCGATCTGGCCATGGATATTTATGGCGTCATCGATCCAAAGAAAGTAATTAAGGTGGGAGACTCCATCATCGATATCGAAGAAGGGCAAAATGCGGGATGTGGAGTCAATGTAGGCATTACCACGGGTGCGCACACTTTTCTGCAACTTCAGTCCGCCAATCCGGATTATATTATCAACAACCTGCTGGAACTGATTCCGATCATTGATCACATCAAAGACTAGAACACTTCCTTTACCATTCTAATGATGAAATTAATTTTTTACTGCTTCACCCTGTTGCTTTTTTTTAACCTGGCAGAAGCACAGAAAATGTATAATATCTGGCCGGCTAAAGCGCCGGGCTCAGAAGACTGGCACTGGAAAAGGCAATTAGACAGTGTACACCTGCCGACCGATCCTCTTTCCTACAATGTCGTGCAGCCCACGCTGATGTATTTCCCCGCAGATTCAGCACTGAACAACGGTACATCGGTGATTATTTGTCCTGGTGGCTCTTTTATATATCTGCATATTTATACAGAGGGAATTGCTGTTGCCAGATGGCTGAATAAACTGGGTGTTTCTGCATTTGTGCTTGAATACAGACTTGCTCATTGTGCTACGGATGACCCGATGAAGGAGAAGAATGACCGGATCAGGGATTCAAGTCTCAGAAATATTCTCGTACCCGTTGTGCCGCTTTCAATCGCAGATGGCAAACAGGCCGTGACCTATGTCAGAAATCATGCTACCGAATTCCATATTAATCCAAACAGGATCGGCATCATTGGTTTTTCTGCCGGTGGAACAGTGGCTGTAGCCGATGCTTTTAATTATTCGGCTGAAAACCGCCCGGATTTTGTTGTACCGGTCTATGCTTTTGTGCCCCCCGGAATGACTGCAAAGATGCTACCGGATGCACCACCTGCTTTTATTGTGGCCGCATCTGATGATGAACTGCATCTTGTTCCAATGAGCGTCAGTCTGTATAATCTCTGGCTCGATTCAGGACATCCTGCAGAACTGCATATTTATTCAAAGGGAGGCCATGGATTTGGTATGAACAAACAGAACTGGCCCTCCGACACCTGGATCAACCGGCTCGCGGAATGGATGCAGGTGCAGGGTTTGCTTAAAAATAATTAAATCAGGATCTATAAATAAATATTCGCGCCATGAGGAAATTATTTTTCATTGTTTATTTTATTTCATCAGTAACCTGCTTTGCACAAACTAAAACCAGGAACCTGATCATTGTGACCCTCGACGGAATGCGCTGGCAGGAAGTATTCGGGGGAATGGATAACCAGCTGCTCGCAAATAAAAAATTCACCATGGATTCCGCATCTCTTTCGAAAAAATTTGCCGGCAGCAGCAGAGAAGAAAGAAGGACCAAACTTTTTCCCTTTATCTGGAGCACTGTTTCTTCTGACGGCCAGTTATATGGCGACCGCCTGAACGGGAGCGAAGTAAATAATGCCAATCCCTATAAATTTTCCTATCCCGGGTACAATGAAATATTTACGGGATATCCGGATAAGGGTGTGAATTCGAACGACAAGATTGTAAACCCGAATACCAATGTGCTGGAATTTATTGCAAAACAACCGGGATATACCGGGAAGGTAGCCGCGTTTACAACCTGGGATGCCTTTCCGTATATATTAAATAAATGGCGTAGTGGCATTTATGTAAACTCCGATACGGACAGTCTGAAATTTGATAACACATTTCTTAAGCTGATTAATCAAATGCAATTTCTTTCGGCAAATCCCATAGATCTGCGGCAGGATCTGCTCACCTATTTTGCTGCGCGGGAATACCTGGAAGCATATAAACCGAGGGTACTTTATATTTCATTTGGCGAGACAGATGATTTTGCGCACATGGGTCTTTATGATCAATATATCAAAAGTGCCCACGCAGAAGATGCGATGTTGCAGGATATCTGGAACCTTGTACAGTCAATGCCTGAGTATAAAAATACGACCACGTTGATCGTTACCACGGATCATGGGAGAGGAGATAAGATCAAGGAACAATGGACGGATCACGGTGAAAACATCGAAGATGCCGGTCATATATGGATTGCGGTGCTGGGATCGGATACAAAACCGGGAGGACTCGTAAAAACAGATTCTCCCCTTTACCAGAAACAAATTGCGCCGACGCTGGCTGCTTTGCTTGGGTTTCATTTCGTTCCGGATAAGGGTAGCGCTGATCCGATTAAAACCATTTATTGAAAGATTATAAAGCAACTTGTAAAAAAAGAAGGCCCCATTTCCGAAACAGGTCGTGGTAATGTTTTTTACTGCTCATCCGGTAAAAATTTTCCCGGTATTAAGGAATTGAGAATTATGATAGCGAAAACGGGTCTGGCGGGTTTTAGAATTAATACTCACATAATATCAAATAACATTTTTCGGAGGGTTGACAATTTACCTTTCTCTCCTAAAATTTATTTTATGTCTAAAGATCTTGCAGAACACCACAAACATGCAGCTAAGCATAATGAAAAAGCTGCCGAGCATCATCACGAAGCAGCCAAACACTATGAAGCCGGTGATCACAAAACAGCCGGTCATCATGCGCATTCGGCACATGCGCACCATTTACATGCCGAAGAACATGCTAAAAATGCAGCTAAACATCACGCCGAGCACCATGAGAAGTAAGAAATGATGTTATCTGAGTTTTTGTTGAAACCGCAGTATACACCGCGGTTTCTGCTTATGTAGGATCTGAGCCGTTGGGATGAATCTTCTTTTTCTCCTTATACTAAACCGTAGTTATTTATGCACTTATTATTAAGCATAGTTAATCTTCCGTTTATCGGAGAGGTTAATTTACCAGGTTCGATTTTATTAATCTTCTTTGTTTGCCTTTTATTCGTAGTTGGATTTGAATTTGTAAACGGATTCCATGATACGGCCAACGCGGTGGCTACTGTAATTTATACCCATGCGCTCAAGCCCATGGTGGCCGTTCCCTGGTCGGGATTTTTTAATTTCCTTGGTGTCTTTACCGGCGGGGTAGCCGTTGCCATGGGAATTCTGAAGCTGGTTCCTTTGAATGAACTGATGGCCCTGCCGGTACAAGTGGGCGCCTGTATGGTGCTTTCTGTTTTGGTCGCATCCATTATCTGGAATCTGGGTACATGGTATCTGGGGATTCCCTGTTCGAGTTCACATACCCTGATTGGTGCCATGATAGGAGCCGGACTGGCATTTACTTATTATTACGGCGGAAGCGGTGTGAACTGGGACAAGGCAAAAGAAATCGGACTTTCCTTATTAATGTCGCCCCTGTTCGGATTCGGAGCCGCTGCATTGCTTATGTATTTTTTAAAGAATGTAATCAAAGCAGATGCGCTATTTCATATTCCACAGGGGGATGACCGGCCTCCCATCCTGATACGCGGTCTGTTGATATTAACCTGTACACTGGTTAGTTTTTTCCATGGAAGTAATGACGGACAGAAAGGCGTCGGGTTACTGATGTTGATCCTGATTGCCTTCCTTCCGGCTAAATTTGCTATGGACCGGAATATTCCAATGAATAAAATGACAGAAATGATGCAAAAAAGCCAGCAGGCTCTGCAACGTTCGGCAGCGGCAAATCCTGATCATCACGCATCGATCGATTCTGCCCTTTTATTGATCGGTCAAATGGAGACTGCGGTGAGTGCCCATGGCACAGCCAGCAGCAGCGAAACATTTAAAACAAGGAAGCTGATTCAGGCCGCGACGAAGCAAATCAAAACAGTTGCGACTGCTCCGGGTATACACCTGGCTGATCAGGATAAAAAAGATTTACTTGCCGCTTCTTCCGGGATGAATAAAATTACCGACTATGCCCCGGTCTGGGTAATTGCCATGATTTCGATTTCGCTCGGTATCGGTACCATGATCGGATGGAAAAGAATCGTGCTTACCATAGGAGAAAAAATCGGGAAAGAGCATTTAAATTACGCCCAGGGTGCAACAGCTGAAATCGTAGCGGCCACCACTATTGGACTCAGTACAGGTTTTGGATTACCCGTAAGTACGACCCATGTACTCTCGAGCGGAATCGCCGGCGCCATGGTTGCTTCCAAAGGATCACAGAACCTGAATGGCGGCACGCTCAAAGCCATCGCTATGGCCTGGGTGTTAACACTTCCGGTTTCTATTCTGTTAGCTATCATTTTATTTGTAGTTTTTCACTTGTTTGTTTGAGTGGATCACCCTTCAGCTCCTAATAACTATAAAAATGAAAAAAATTCTTGTCGCTACCGATTTTTCAACCTGCGCATCGAATGCCATGGAATACGCCATGCATCTGGCAAATGTTCTGAATCTGGAAGTATGTGCCATACATGCCATCGGGACCATGGAAGGTATTTTTAATAATACCTACAACGCACTGTATATTGAAGATTATTACAAAAATAAAAGAGAGGCCCTTGCAATCTGGACCCGGCGATTTGGCGAATCTGACGAGTTAAAATCAGTGCCTCTCTCTACAGCCTGTGAAGTGGGCTCGGTGAGTGGTGTGCTGACCAAATACATTCATGAAAACCCTGTTGAGATACTGGTTATGGGTACGATGGGAAGTACAGGTATTTCCGGATTATTCGGACATAATACGGGTAGCATGGTTGAGAAAACCAGGGTTCCCAAACTGCTGATTCCCCTGGAAACGAAATTTTCCAAAGATCCGGTAATTACCCTGGCATCCGATTTTGAAGCGCATCTGTCCAAAGAAGATATCAACGCGCTGAATGAATTGATCCACGCTTTCGGAACCCGCAAAATGACGGTCGTTAATGTGATTGAAGGACCGGAATGGAAAACCAACGAAAAAGGTGAAGCGCATTTCAGGGAATTACTTCCCGAAACTGAACTGTCTTTCAGTTATATCCGCGAAAATAATGCGACGGAAGGCATCATGCGCTTTGTTGTGAGCAATAATACGGATATCTTATGTGTGGTAAGGCATCACCATAATCTCGTATACCGGATTTTCAACAGAAGCACGGTGAATCAAGTCATGAACCGTTCCATTAAGGCCATGCTCGTCTTACATGAATAAAGTCATTAGCCCCAAAAACATCAACAAAATTCACAACCATGGACATACCAAAAGATATTCTTTTGAAAATCGATGAATTGTTCCCTGCATTGGGGGATAATCTGGCCGCAAAGAATCTTGTGGAAGAAATCAGACTGGCGACAACCAATGTTGGATTTGCTCAGCTTATCAGAAGCATCCTTATTTTGTCAGATGGCAATGTGTCTGGCATTCGAAAGATCATTCAGTCTGATTTTTATGGCGATCCGAGAGATGTGATCATGAGAGCCGAACAAAAACTGGGAAACCCGGGACACTATTTTGTTCCATCTTTTGATGAGATCGGCCTGAATAAAAAATGACGGGCCCGCAGGCGGGCCCGGTTCGGTCAGGCAGTTTTCTTTTCAGAAAAACTTGCCACATTTTTTTTGCTTTTGAGTATTACCGGAGTGATCGATTTTCCGGCCTTTTTGATTTTCTTCGTCAGTTTCTTATCAAACTTTGGTGTTTTATACTCTTTTAATGCATCTGTCAGTTTGACGATAATTTCCGCCCTTATTTGTTTTTTAACGTCTTTCTGAGATGATTTTTTCTTAACCTGTTTTGGCATGGTAATAATTATTTAACATGAAAGTAATTGAAATTGCCCTTTTCGTATGTTAAGTTTTCCCAACGGCTCACTGTATTCATCTTTTGTTAACTTGACTGAAACCGGCCTCCGATGCGGCTTTCCGTTTAACAATTTGATATTTTTGCCTGAAAAGAGAGTTTGTTAAGTTTAAAACAGATAAACAACTATCATGATTTCCATCGATAATGAATCAGTAAAACGGATAACCAACGGTGATATGATTGTTCGCGGAATTCCTGCTGACATATTAAAATCAAAGTATGAGGATGGCTGGTGCGTAGTGAATAATATCAGGGAAAGCGAAGAACTGGAGGTTGAAAGGTCTGGTTTACTGGGAAGCATTTCATCCATGGTAAATGTAAAACGCCAGCTGGCATATGGCGAACTGATCGATAATGACTGGTATATTCTGGATGCTGAACTGCGCTGATAAAAAAATTGCCAAAGAATTCAGAAAGAAAAAAATGGTATTAAAAATATAATACCGGTTGATGAGATTATTCATTTTTACATATGACTTTTATAAAATTCAAAGGAGATTTTATGCATATTGTAAAATCAGGTGCGCTCATATTGAAGCCAAAAGAAACCCGGAAACAAGTAAGTGATGAAATCTATAAAAAACTGATTCAGGCCTGTAATGAATATATGTCAATGGTTTCCAGGAAAAAGATGAAGGGAAAATTGAAAAAAACGAGTAAGGTACTGGCCAAAATTATATTGCAAAACGAGATCTGCTAAGACAAACCTTCTGTTTACTGTCGTTATTTATTTTTAACCGTTTGCATGTCTTTTTTGATTCCAATGCGTCCCGCGCTTAACTAAATTTAATGCCCGGCGGTGGTACGACAGGCTCATGCATATCTGCACCTGATTTTTTGGAAATAAGTTTATTTAAAGTGGGAAAGCTGAGTAGCATGCTCGTCAAAATAATCATCAGTGATCCGTTTACAGCCATGATGGTATGGATACCTACATGATCGGCAGCCATTCCTACCAGCCAGGATGCAACAGGCTGTAAACCGTAAATGATCATCATAAAAGTACTAACGATCCTTGCCCGTATGTGAACGGGTGTCAGTTCCTGGGCCAGGCCCAGCGAAAGAGTGAACACATTGGATGCGCCCAGACTGGCCATGAACTGGCAAACCATCGCCAAAGCCAGGGAAGAACAAAAAGAAAATAAAATATACCAGCACCCTGCCCAGATCACTGCGCCTCCAATCGCAATGCAGGATCGTTTGATTTTTTGAACAAAGGGTAGAACGATTACAATGCCCGCGAGAGCCCCGGCTCCTGCGGCACCATACAACTGTCCGAGCGTTTTCGCGTTTCCTTTTAAAATTACAGAGGAGAATGCAGGCAATAGTTGTACGATCGACATGCCGAAAAATGTCTGTATCGCGCCAAATAATATGATGAGGCGGAGTAAGGACTGCTGCTGAAAATATTTTAACGCTTCTACAAACTGGCTTAGTCCGCTGCCTTTAGATTTCTTAAGTTCCAAATCGGAATGAATCATCAGGATGCAGATTATAGATATGAGAATGCTAATGGCGTTGATCCAAAACGCAGGAGCCAGCCCTACGGCGACAATCAGCCACCCGGCTATAGCGGGCCCGATCAAACGGCTCAGCTGATTGATGGTATTATTCAGCGCGATTGCCTTTTTAATGTTGCCGGCTCGCGCTATATCACCGATAAATGCCTGTTCGGAAGTCGAATTAAAAGCATTTACCGTTCCCAGTAAAAAAGCAAGTAAATAAACAATATGCAGCGTGACCCGGTTAGTCTGAATGAGATAGGCCAATATAATAGCCAGCAGCATCGCCATGATCTGGGTCAGCAGTAAAATCTTTCTTCGGTCATACCGGTCAGAAAATACGCCGACCCAGGGCCCGAATATGAAATATGGAATCTGTGACAGAAAAGCGACGATACCGAGGGCAGTTGCCTTATGCGTAAGTTCCCACACTAGCCAGGCTTGTGCCGTCTGTTGCATCCAGTCACCCAGCAGATTAAATACCTGCCCGGTCATATAAATTCTGATTCCCCTGATTTTGAATGCAGAGAAATTGAAGCCAAGCGTGCGAACGACTCTTACCAGCTTGTTGAAAACAGGTTCCTTGGACATGAACGAAATCATTACATTTTAATCATTGCCAATGATCGGAATGTAAATTTATTAACTTCTTTTCAGCCTCGTTCGCACCTGTTTTTGTTTGGGAACATATTTTCCGGAAATAAGTCTGTTATGGAGTCGCCGGCACCATGCCAAATGAAAATTCAGTGATTTTATTTTTCTTTAAAATAGCAACAACCCTGTCAAAGTTTTCATATGTATCACCGGGATATCCCCTGATCTCAACCCTGGGTTTGGCGATGCCAATCAGATTGCCTCTTATAAAAGAGTCCAGCTGACCAAAAGAGCGGATCGGAATAAGGGTATTTTGAAAGATGACCGATAAAGTGTCCATTTTGGTATTGATAATCAGATCTTTTTTTTCATTCACCGTTTTGGAAGTCTCCGTCGGCGCTACGTACCTGGGCTTTACGAGTTCGCTTTTGTAATATGTCCTGTTGGAAGTATCTGTTTGTTGGGAGTAAGAGAAAATAGAAACCGGAGAAAGCAAGACTATTATATAAAGTCTTAAAAACCTGTTCCGATTTTGCATATGATCCTTTTTACAGGAAAGTTAAGAAGTTTCTATATTACTATTTATTTATCCAGAAACGGATCTATGACTCCAGCGTTAAATTCGGGGCTGAGTTTTTTATACAACTGACTTTGATATACGGTCACAAAAAGTTCTAATGTTGGTCCTATTATCAATTCAAGGAGATGCCCGCCATGACTGATGCCGTCTTCATCAGCCAGATTAATATGCGAATGGGCAACTGCTTTGCCGTTATAAACGGCAATATCACCAATTAAAGAAGTGACTTCACAGGGACGGGTTATGGGTATTACCTTAAACATTTTCCGGTTATAGTCATACCAGCCTACTTTAGCGGAAAGAGCATCTCCAATGGCAGTATACTGAGCACTTCTGACATGATGTGATTCGGCGAATTCAGTCAGACCTGAAACCACTTCGTCGCCTTTAGTAAATATTAAAACATAATGTTGAATCTGTTCTGTACTATCCAGTAGCTTTAATTTTACACCCGGAGACTTACCGGTTTCTGCCGGTTTGGTTGGAGATACATAATCCTGTGCATGGGCGATTACTGCCAAGCATAATAATAGACAGGCTGAGGCCATCAAACGGCGAATGCGTTTTACGTTCATAAATTTATTTGAATTCGTGCAGGTGTATTCGAAAATATTTTTAAAACTGTCCATTTCTGACTTGCCAGGCTATTGATATTTCAATATCATGCCAGCAGACGTTTTTGGCTTTTCCTGATTTTTCATTTGTTAACGTAAGGCATGAGATTAACATCCTTGCGTAGCATAAAAAAGGTCTCAGCATGACTATCTGAAACCTTTTTTATCCAAAGTGAATCTTTTATTTTTTGGTGGAATCCATTTTCATTGTCGTCGTGTCTGTCGTTTTATTAGTACTGTCAAGCCTGGATCTTAAGGAATCGGTCATAGAACTGTCCGTTTTTACTGTTGTTGTATCAGTCGTGGAACTGGAAGACCCGGATCCACAGGCCGCCAAGATACACACCAGCGTCACTGTCAGTAATTTTTTCATTTTTAATGGTTTGAAGTGATTATGAAATGTTCTCCTTGTTTTATACATGGTTTCCCAATAGGTAACCCAATGAGATTGCTGAGATATTTCTACATGGAATACCTGGGCACTGTTAATTCATTGTTATTGCACGGCGATCAGACCAGATCTTTTCCAATGCTGCTTTACTGTACTGGCATCAGGAGCGAATGATAACGACCACTAAGACAGCGGTTCCGGTCTTGGTGCCTCACCCGCGGGTCTTGATTTGTCTTCAGGAAGGGGAATAAATTCTTTATTGTCATTGGGCGGTAAAATGATTCGGCCCTGCTTCCAGTCTTCCTTGGCCTGTTCGATTCGCTCCTTCCTGGATGAAACGAAATTCCACCATATAAAGCGTTCACCGAGAGGCTCGCCTCCCAAAAGCATCAGTGTTGTATCTTCCTTTGCCAGAATTACCGGATCAGCGTCCGTTGTAAATACGAGCATTTGTCCCTCGTGATATAAATTTCCCGCCACTTCCACGCTGCCCTTCGTGATGTAAAATCCGCGTTCGGTATGTTCTTTCGGAAGGCCAAATCGCGCACCGGTTTTCAGTATTACATGCAGGTAAAACAGGGGTGAATTTGTTTTCACGCCATTGCGCAATCCGTAAGCATCACCGGCAATAAGCCGCATCCAGATGCCGGTGTCTGTAAAGACAGGCAATTGATCCGGAACATAATTAGTGAAAGACGGAGCGGCTTCCTCATCTTTCTCAGGAAGTGCAACCCAGGTCTGAATCATTTCGACATTCCCACCGGCGAGCGCAGCAGGATCCTCAAAACGCTCGGAGTGCGCAATGCCCCTGCCAGCCGTCATCCAGTTTACTTCGCCCGGACGAATGATCTGTTCTACGCCCAGGCTATCGCGGTGTGTTACTTGTCCGCCGAAAAGATAACTCACCGTCGAAAGGCCGATATGCGGATGCGGTAATACATCCAGGCTTGAAAGTTTTGAAGGAATTTCTGTAATGGGTCCCGCGTGATCAAGGAAAATAAATGGACCGACCATCCTCCGCAACCGGAAAGGAAGTATCCGTTTCACTTTCATCGTCGGACTGATCGCCGCATTGCGTGCGTCAATAACAATATCTAACATGGTTGCAATAGTTCAGGCATTTTTCCAATAAAAATTCAGTTATGCGAAGCTAAGAAACAATTTTGCCGTTTAAACATGGATGCTGAGAATCATGGATGGTTAGAATCGTACATGGTTTGGTATTATAAATTATATCCGCCAGATGAACGATTTAATTAACCGGGAATCTACTGGCATATTTTTTTCAGTTCATTTCCATTATTCACTCACAAAAACGATTTTATGCCACAATCAAATCAGGGTGGATCCGACCGAAACAGTTCCACCAGTAAAAAGACAGGTGATAATCAGCGTTCATCACATTCGGAAAAAGGAAAAACCGGTCAAGGCAGTCAGGGGGCTCAGGGTCAGAAAGGAAAAGAAGACATGGGGAAAGGAAAAATGAATAATCAGCGCGAGGGTTCAGATAAAAGCCGGTCAGAATCAGATGATGAAAATTAGCGTAGCCGATCTGGCAGAAAAAAAGGGCGGGGGAAACTCCGCCTTTTGTATTAGAGTACGTATTGCTAAATAATTTTATGAATAATGAAAGCGACGATTCCTAAATCAAAAGCTACCAGGGCTGATAATATTAGTACAAATACTTTTCTTTTTTTTGAACTCATAAGGAGGATTTAATCGTTTATGATTATCAAATAAAGACAATTATAATACCATGAATTTTTACTATGTTGATTCACATAGTATTTTTACTGTTGATTAAATCTTT
>Ga0206929_1110_pt1 | contig 20767 bp, 27 predicted proteins | sample Alteio_BWOrgHeat_19_FD_152929 | JGI IMG/M metagenome (GOLD analysis project Ga0206929, IMG submission 152929) | Enriched cells from forest soil in Barre Woods Harvard Forest LTER site, Petersham, Massachusetts, United States -... | ecosystem: Environmental > Terrestrial > Soil > Temperate forest >...
CGTTTAATATCAGCAGCATTGCCACGTATACGTGACTTTAAAGGTATTGAGCGTAAAGGATTTGATGGAAGCGGTAACTATACCTTAGGTATAACCGAACAGATCATTTTCCCTGAAATAGTAATGGATAAGGTAAGCAGAATTATGGGTATGGATATTACATTCGTAACCACTGCACAAACCGATGATGAAGCGTGTGCTTTGTTAGAGGCTTTTGGAATGCCTTTCAAGAAATTAAATAACGAAGAGAACAATTAATTTTATTATACAACAGACCAATGGCAAAAGAATGTGTTAAAGCACGTCAGGTAAAAAGAGAAAAGCTAGTAGCGCAATACGCTGATAGAAGAGCTGCGCTTAAGGCTGCAGGAGATTATGTAGGGCTTAGTAAGCTTCCTCGTAATTCATCAGCAGTTCGCCTGCGTAACCGTTGCAAAATAACCGGCAGACCAAGAGGGTACATGCGTCAGTTCGGTATTTGCAGAAATATATTCAGAGAATGGGCAGTGAACGGAAAGATTCCGGGCGTAACCAAATCCAGCTGGTAAGTAACAAAACATTATAATTCAACAGAAATGACAGATTCAATAGCAGACTATTTAACACGAGTACGTAACGCAATTAAGGCAAGACACAGGCTTGTAGAAATTCCTGCATCAAACCTTAAAAAGGAGATTACAAGGATTTTGCATGAGAAAGGCTATATTCTTAACTACAAAGTAGAAGAGAAGGCAGGCCACCAGGGCGTTATAAAGATCGCTTTGAAGTACAATGCACCTTCACGCCTTTCTGCTATTAAGAAGATTGAGCGTATCAGCCGCCCGGGTTTACGTAAGTATACCGATGCGGGTAACCTGCCACGTGTATTAAATGGTTTAGGAGTTGCAATACTTAGTACATCGCAAGGTGTTATGACAGATAAGGAAGCCCGCACAAAGAATGTAGGCGGCGAGGTTATATGCTACGTTTATTAATAGATTATAAAATTAACGACAATGTCAAGGATAGGAAAATTACCAATAGCATTACCAAAAGGAACGGAAGTAACGGTTAACAAAAACGTTATTACTGTTAAGGGCCCTAAGGGAACCCTTACCCGTACTATTGATGCAGATATTACAGTTGCTGTTGAAGATGGCCATGTAGTAGTAAAAAGGCCAAGCGAACAAAAAAGGCACAAAGCTTTGCATGGTTTATACAGAGCGCTTATCAACAATATGGTTGTAGGTGTATCTACCGGTTTTAAAACCAACCAGGAAATTGTGGGTGTGGGTTTTAAAGTAAGTACACAAGGCCAATTGCTTGATCTTACATTAGGTTTTTCGCACACTATTATATTTGAATTACCTGTGGGTATAAAGGCTACAGCTACAACTGAAAAGGGTAAAGCCCCTTCACTTGTGCTTGAGTCGCATGATAAAGAATTACTGGGTATGGTTTCTTCAAAGATTCGTTCACTCCGCAAGCCAGATGTTTACAAGGGCAAGGGTGTTCGTTATGCTGGTGAGCAACTCAGAATTAAAGCTGGTAAAGCTGCTGCAGGTAGTGGTGCCTCTAAATAATTAAGTATTAAAAATTAAGAATTAAATATATCATGGCTAAGACGAGTAATAAAATAACAAGGAGAAGGAAGATCAGACACCGTATCCGCAGGAAGATAGAAGGTAATGCTGTATCTCCAAGGTTAGCAGTATTCAGAAGCAATTCTGAAATATATGCTCAGGTTATTGACGACATTTCCGGCAAAACTGTTGCTGCAGCTTCTTCTTTAGAGAAGGAATTTGTAAAAGAAAAAGGCAACAAGGTTGATATGGCTAAGAAGATCGGCAAATTAGTTGCTGAAAGAACTTCAAAAGCAGGAGTTAATGCAGTGAAATTCGACAGAGGTGGATATTTATACCACGGTAGGGTAAAGGCGCTTGCAGAAGCTGCAAGAGAAGCAGGATTGAAATTTTAATAAACTTATAACGAAAACATAAACATGTCAGGCAATTCAAACGCAGCAGGAGCAAAAAGAGTACGTTCTACCGATATTGAGCTTAAAGATAAGCTTGTAGCGGTTCAACGTGTGACCAAGGTTACCAAGGGTGGCAGAACTTTTAGTTTTGGCGCTATTGTGGTAGTTGGAAATGAAAAAGGTGTTGTAGGATATGGCCTTGGTAAAGCACGTGAGGTTACTGACGCGGTTACTAAGGGAGTTGAAGACGCTAAGAAGAACCTTATTAAGGTTGCTATTACCAAAGGAACTATACCACACGAACAATTAGGTAAGTACAGCGGATCACGCGTATTTATTAAGCCAGCTGCTGCGGGTACCGGTGTTATAGCAGGTGGTGCTATGCGTGCAGTATTAGAAAGCGTTGGAATTAAGGACGTGTTGGCAAAATCATTGGGTTCATCAAACCCGCACAACGTAGTAAAAGCTACCATGAATGCGCTTATGCAACTTCGCGATGCAAGGACAGTAGCCGCACAACGTTCAGTAGAAGTAGAAAAAGTATATAACGGATAATACATAGAACCATGGCTAAGATTAAAATAAAACAAGTTCGCAGTGGTATTGACCATCCTGCTGATCAAAAAAGGACACTGAAAGCTCTTGGTTTTACCAGGCTTAACCAGGTAGTTGAAAAGAACGACACCCCTCAGATAAGAGGTATGGTGCGTAAAGTTCACCATTTAGTAGTAATTGAAGCATAAACTGATAACAACAAAGGAAAATGGAATTACATAATTTAAAACCAAAGAAAGGATCTACACATGCACGCAAGAGAATTGCACGTGGTGAGGGTTCAAGAGGTGGTACATCAACAAGGGGTAACAAAGGTTCTCAAGCCAGAACAGGTTACAAATCAAAACGTGGTTTTGAAGGTGGTCAAATGCCATTACACAAACGTGTTCCTAAATTTGGTTTCAGCAATGTTAACCGCGTAGAATACCAAGGCATAAACCTTGATGTTTTAGAGGAAGTAGCTAAAAATGCTGGAGTAAAAGTTATTACACCGGAATTTTTTGCTGAACATGGTTTAGCGAACAAAAGAGACAGGGTTAAGATCTTAGGCAGAGGTTCTGATAAGTTCTCATCTGTACTGGAAGTTACCGCTAATGCTTTCTCTGAGTCTGCTAAGGCAGCTATTGAAGCTAAGAAAGGAAAAGTTACTGAAATTAAATTTAAAGCTAAAAAAGCTGAATAAGCGCTACTTTTTGTGAGGAATTTTATAAATACGCTAAAAAACATCTTTGCCATTGAGGATCTCAGGGTAAGGATATTAAATACACTTGGGTTTCTGCTTGTATACCGTCTCGGTTCATTCATTGTTTTACCAGGTGTTAATGCTGAAGTATTATTGGCAAACCATGGCGCCGACGCAAACTCGGGACTTGTGGGGCTTATCAACATCTTTGCAGGTGGTGCTTTCAGCCGTGCTTCAATATTCGGATTAGGTATTATGCCTTATATCTCTGCATCCATCGTGGTTCAGTTATTAGGTATAGCTGTTCCGTATTTCCAAAAAATGCAGAAAGAAGGCCCAAGCGGACAAAAGAAAATTGAACGTATTACCCGTGTACTTACGGTAGCAGTCACTGCTTTCCAGGCTCCAGGATACATATATTCTCAAATTATAGCTTACAACGCTGCTGAAGGTAACATTACATTCTTCTATGTTCGTTCAACCCTTATTCTTATAGCAGGTACCATATTTGTAATGTGGTTAGGCGAAAAGATTACGGATAAAGGTATTGGAAACGGTATATCGCTCATTATTATGATCGGTATTATAGCCAGGCTTCCGGCATCATTCTTCCAGGAATTCTCTGCACGTGTTTCTACAACCGGTGGCGGACTTATAGTATTACTTGTTGAAATGGTGTTTTTGGTTGCAGTTATTATGGCAACCATATTACTGGTGCAAGGTACACGCCGAATACCGGTGCAGTTTGCAAAACGTATAGTAGGTAATAAGCAATATGGTGGTGCGCGTCAGTTCATTCCGTTAAAAGTGAATGCATCTGGTGTTATGCCGATCATTTTTGCTCAGGCTATTATGTTCTTACCAATTACATTGGCAGGTTTCGCTACATCGGCAGCTGCAAGCGGCCTTGTTTCAGCCCTTACCGATATTGGCGGGTTCTGGTACAACTTCTTGTTTGGCCTTATGATCGTTGCATTTACCTATTTCTATACTGCGGTTATTATCAATCCTAACCAAATGGCGGAAGATATGAAACGTAATGGTGGTTATGTACCGGGTGTTAAGCCAGGTAAAAAGACTGCTGAGTATATTGATATGGTTATGTCTCGTATTACCTTACCGGGCGCTGTTTTCTTAGCTATTGTTGCAATTATGCCTTCTATAGCTATGAAGTTTGGTATGGACAACGGATTTGCCCGTTTTTACGGAGGAACCTCATTACTGATCTTGGTTGGTGTTATGATGGACACATTACAACAAATAGAAAGCTATTTGTTAATGCGTCATTACGATGGACTGATGAAGACCGGCAGAATTAAAGGCAGGACATCATTAAGCGGAGCTACCGTATAGCAATTTATTTTGAGTACTATATATTACAAGACTGAAAGCGATATTCAGAAAATTCGTGAAAGTTCTTTGATTGTTTCAGAAACCCTGGCAGAAGTTGGTAAAGCAATTAAACCAGGTATAACTACAGCCGAGCTGGATAAGATCGCTGAAAGTTATATACTATCGCGGGGCGCGAAGCCGGCGTTTAAGGGATATAAAGGATTTCCTGCAACGCTGTGTGTTTCGGTTAACGCCCAGGTGGTACATGGTATACCGGGTAAATACGCGCTGAAAGAAGGCGATATTGTATCGGTAGACTGTGGAGTTGTGAAGGATAACTATTTTGGAGATTCTGCATACACGTTCAGGGTTGGTAAGATAAGCGAAGAAGTTGCGAATTTGTTGAGAGTAACAAAAGAGTCACTGTACAGAGGAATAGAAGCGGCAGTAGAAGGAAACAGAATGGGCGATTTAAGTTCTGCAATTGAAGCACACGCAGTAGAACATAAATACGGAGTGGTAAGGGAACTGGTAGGGCACGGAATAGGCAGAAACCTTCACGAAGCACCGGATGTACCAAACTACGGCAGAAAAGGAAATGGAATAAAGCTACAGAGAGGATTGGTGATAGCAATAGAGCCAATGATAAATATGGGTAAGAAAGAGGTGAAGCAAGAGGAAGACGGGTGGACAATAACAACAAAAGATGGTAAACCTTCAGCTCACTTTGAGCATACGGTAGCCATAGGAGACGGAAAGGCAGAGATTTTGACAACTTTTGAGAATATAGAACAAGTAGAAGCAGCGCAATTCTGATATGACGAAACAAATGTCCATACAACAAGATGGTGTAATCACTGAAGCACTATCTAATGCTATGTTCAGGGTTGAACTTGAGAACGGCCACATGGTAACGGCCCATATTTCAGGTAAAATGCGTATGAACTACATAAAATTGTTACCGGGAGATAAGGTGAAGCTGGAATTATCACCTTACGATTTGAGTAAAGGAAGAATTATAATGAGATATTAATATAGACCTATAATTAAGTTAAGCCATGAAAGTAAAAGTATCAATTAAAAAGAGAAGCACTGACTGTAAGATAGTTAGGCGCAAGGGCCGTCTTTATGTCATCAATAAGAAGAACCCAAAATTCAAACAAAGACAAAAAGGCGGTTGATATTAAAATAATTACTAACTTCGCAGCCCGATTTTAAAAAACACGTAAAAAAATAATATGGCACGTATAGCAGGTGTTGATTTACCTAACAATAAACAAGGCGAAATAGGCCTTACTTACATTTATGGCATTGGCCGTAGTTCAGCTCGTAAAATATTGGCTGAAGCAGGCATCGATCCTACCATGAAGGTTTCTGAGTGGAATGACGATATGCTCAATAAAATTCGTAAGATAATTACTGAAGATATTAAGGTGGAAGGTGCGCTTCGTTCAGAAGTGCAATTGCACATTAAACGTCTTATAGACATTGGTTCATACCGTGGCATGCGTCATCGTATGGGCTTACCTGTAAGAGGTCAGAATACACAAACCAATGCCCGTACACGTAAGGGTAGAAGGAAGACCATTGCAAACAAGAAAATGGCTGTTAAATAATAAATAATTAAGTAAGAGATAAAATGGCAAAACCGGAACAGAAATCAGGCGCAGCACCAGCAGTAAACAAAACAGTTAAGAAAAGAACTGTAAAGGTTGATGCAGTTGGACAAGCGCATGTTAACGCAACTTTCAATAACATCATTATTACCTTTACCAATAACAGCGGACAAACCATTGCATGGTCAAGCGCAGGTAAAATGGGTTTCAGAGGAGCTAAGAAAAACACTCCTTTTGCTGCGCAGGTAGCTGCACAGGATGCTTCGAAAGTAGCTGTAGACTTAGGTTTACGTAAGGTTAAGGTATATATTAAAGGCCCTGGTGCCGGCAGAGATTCAGCTATCCGTAACATTGGTGCTTCAGGTATTGAAGTTACCGAGATCATGGATATCACCCCTCTTCCACACAATGGTTGCAGGCCTCCTAAGAAAAGAAAAGTTTAATTTATTATATAAACAACAATGGCAAGATACACAGGACCCCGTTCCAGAATTGCGAGAAGATTTAAAGAGCCAATATTTGGCCCTGACAAAGTATTAGAAAAGAAGGCATACCCTCCGGGAATGCATGGTTTTGGTAAGAAGAGAGGCTCTAAGCACTCTGAATACTCAGAACAGCTTATGGAAAAACAAAAAGCTAAGTATACCTATGGTATATTGGAAAGACAATTCCGTAAGACCTTTGCAAAGGCTAGCCGTTCTAAGGGTGTTACCGGTGAAGTATTACTTCAGTTGGTAGAATCTCGTTTAGATAACGTTTGCTACCGTATGGGACTTTCTCCTACACGTGCCGGTGCAAGACAACTTGTAAACCACAGCCATATTATGGTTAATGGTAAAACCGTGAACATTGCTTCTTATACCCTGAAACCAGGCGATAAAGTTGCAGTTCGTGAAAAATCTAAGTCATTGGAAGTAATTGGCCATTCAATTGGTGCAGGTAACCCTAATCCATATGCATGGATCGAGTTCAACCCGCATACATTGGAAGGTACTTACCTTTCTCTTCCTGCAAGGGATCAGATTCCTGAAAATATTAAAGAACAACTTATCGTTGAATTGTATTCTAAGTAATCCAGTAATAATAATCCTACAAAACCAAATATAAAGATGGCAATCTTAGCGTTTCAAAAACCTGACAAAGTAATAATGACCTCTTCTACTGAAGTGGAAGGAGAATTTGAATTCAAACCGCTTGAGCCTGGCTATGGTATTACCATTGGCAATGCTTTAAGGCGTATTTTGCTTTCTTCTTTGGAAGGATATGCTATATCTTCAGTTAAAATACAAGGTGTTGACCATGAATTCGCTACTATAAAGGGCGTTATGGAAGACGTAACTGAAATAGTATTGAACCTTAAACAAGTTAGGTTTAAAAAGCAAATTGACGGTACAAATACCGAGAAAGTTTCTATATCAGTTAGCGACAGAGAAGTACTTACCGCGGGCGACCTTGGTAAATTTACTTCTGCATTCCAGGTTCTTAACCCAGACCAGGTTATTTGCCGTATGGAATCAAATGTTAAGCTTAAAATGGATATTACCATTGTAAAAGGCCGTGGTTATGTTCCTGCTGAAGAAAACAAGCCATTGAATGCTGAAATAGGAATGATTCCAATCGATTCTATTTTCACACCAATAAAGAACGTAAAGTACACAGTAGAAAACTTCCGTGTTGAACAGAAGACTGACTACGAAAAACTTTTGTTAAATGTTACTACCGATGGTTCTATCCATCCTAAGGAAGCATTAAAAGAAGCTGCCAAGATCCTTATATACCACTTTGCATTGTTCTCCGATGAGAAGATCACCATTGATCTTGACAGCAAGAGCCAAAGCGAAGAATTAGATGAGAACGATTTACGTATCCGTCAATTACTTAAAACCAAGTTAGTTGATATGGACCTTTCAGTTCGTGCATTAAATTGCTTAAAAGCAGCTGAAGTAAGCACATTGGGCCAATTGGTTCAGTTTGCTAAGAACGACCTTTTGAAGTTCCGTAACTTCGGTAAAAAATCACTTACTGAAATAGAAGACCTTATCAAGACAAAAGGACTTTCTTTTGGTATGACAGTTGACAAATACAGATTAGACAAAGAGTAAAATAAATTAGGAATTAAGAATTACGAATAAGAATTTGTGATTTTTAATTATTAATTACTAATTATTAATTGAAATATGAGACACTTAAATAAACACAATCACTTAGGCCGTACAAGTTCGCACCGTAAGGCATTGTTCTCGAACATGTCAGCTTCTCTAATTGTTCATAAGAGAATTAACACAACCCTTGCTAAAGCAAAGGCACTAAGGATTTATGTAGAACCTATCATTACCATTTCTAAAGAAGATACAACCCATTCCCGCCGTTTAGCATTTAGCTACCTGCAAGACAAGGAGGCTGTTATGGAACTTTTCAGAAATGTAGCTCCAAAGATTGCAACCCGTCCTGGTGGATACACACGTATCCTTAAGACAGGTGCACGCGCTGGCGATAATTCAAACATGTGTTTTATTGAGCTGGTTGACTTTAACGATGCATTCCTTGGTAATGCTAAGGTTACAGAAACCAAAGCTAAGGGCACTACTCGTAGAAGCCGTGGCAAGAAGAAAGCAGAAGGTGCTGCTACTACTGAAACTGCTGCTGAGTAATAGACGCAATACAAATAAGAAAAAGGGGCTTTTTAGCCCCTTTTTTGTTGCATATAAGTGGATCGAGAAAATCACTTAATTCATTTTGTTCCTCATTACTTATTTTTTGCTGCTTGTTACCAATATTTTGCTGTTTGTTACGGTGGTGTATAGCAGTTTAAAAATTTTGCCGACCTTTTGCATCAGAATGCAAAAATGGCTATGAAATTTGCCAAGGCAACTATTGTATTAATTTGTTTTGTTAGTGCAGCCTATTGCAATGCACAGCAGTTTGCCACTTTTGCGCCTGTTTCTGTTGGGGTATCACCCCCCAAGCAGGCGCCACTATCTGCAAGCTATGTCCCCGCTCTGCCGGCTTATGCCACTCAATCAGGCTCAAAACAACATGCATATAATGAGGCAATGGCCGATGTAAGAGAAGCCAATGGAGGATCGAATGCCGCCATGGATGAAAATCACTATTATAAATCATCAGCATTTACTTCATTAACACAAGCATATAATGCAGCCTTTAACGATATAAAGGCTATGCTTGATGGAAAAGAAACCCTATCGGTTAAGAGAGCCTATTATGAGCTGGAAGCAGCATATGGCAATACCTATCTTTCGTATAAAGACTTCAACGATAAAATTGATGAATCGGCTTCATTCATAAAACAGTGGATGGCGCAACATAAACTGAATACACAGAACAATGAAGAACTTAACTATGCCATACAGCGGTTTATGGGCGACACTCTAACCATAATAAATAAAAAACCTGACTCACAAGAGCCTCCTGTTAAAGTTACCCACCTGCCGTTTAAGTACGATTATACCGACTTTAAAGGGGAGCAGGATTACCGTAATTATTTTGTGACTAAGTGCATGGCTACCGGTTATGGTCAGTGCAATAGCATGCCAATTGTTTACTTATGCCTGGCAGAAGCTTTAGGTGCAAAAGCATACCTTTCTTTTGCGCCCCACCACTCACTTATTAAATATGCCGATGCAAAAGGGTATTTGCACAATTACGAACCCACAAGTAATTACCATATTACTGACCGTTGGTACCAGGATAACCTTTATATAAAGGCTGAGGCCATGAAGAGTGGTATTTATTTACATGCCTTGAACAAAAAACAAATTATAGCTAATTGCATGATTGACCTTGCTGTAGGCTATATGAATAAGTATGGTGTGGCAGACGGGCAATTTATGAATGATTGTTTACAGACTGCCAAGGCAGCATTTGGCAACAGCCCTGATATATATAATAACCTCACCTATAGCAGCCTGATGGCTGGCCTACTCGAAAAAACATTAAGAAACGACAGGGCAAAAGGATTGGAGGACACAATTAACAACCCTCAGGCGAGGTATTATTTTAATGAGCTTAAAAAAAATGAAGCCCATATAACTGCCTTGGGCTACCAGGAAATACCTGCACAGGCTTATGCACAAATGATGCAAAGTGATTCTGCTAAAGGACGCGTGCAGCAAGCTAATACTATTTCAACCAAGCAAAACCGCAACCTGTTTATAACCACAAAATAAAATGAAAGCTATGAGAACTATCAAAACTTTATCTCTGAAAGCCGTAATGCTATTTACTGCATTTACTATAAAGCAAACAGCAAACGGCCAACAGGCAAATGTGGAACAAAAGGATTGCTTTTATAAAGCAAAAGCAACTATTGATAGCATGCTTTCAGGCAAATTGCAGCCCGATTTTGAAAAAGCTATATTTGTAACAGAGAATGCATACTGGAATAATAAAATAAACTATTCAGCATTTGATGAAGCCATAGCGTTTCAGGCAAAGAGAATAGGGCAAATGGTAAGCGCAATGAAAAAGATTGATGCAGCAACAAAGTTTAAAATATACCCTACCGAAACTAAAGAAGGTAAGATAGCAGGGCATGAAAACCTGCAAAAGAACTGGGGTATATTTACTTTTATGACAGATACTACCAGTTTTTTTTATCACGATACAATGGAATTTCATTTGCCATATCTATACTCTCGCAAAGACCCTTATGGTACTGTTGACTGGGCCAATACCCAGGTAACAGGTTTATTGGTTAACCAAACCGGTAACTGTTACGCTATGGCATGTTTATATAAACTGCTGGCCGATAAACTGAATACAGGAGCTAATATTGCCACCGCACCCGGCCATGCTTTTATACAGCATACCGATGATGACGGAATTACCTATAATATGGAACTGGCTTCTCATTCATTTCAAGGGTCAGGAGCAATTGAATCATTTACCTATACCACCAATAAGGCAATGGAAAGTGGCATTGCTATGCGTGCACTTACAGATAAGCAAGATATTGGAATGTGTTTAGTTTACCTGGCAAAAGGATATGAGAGCAGGCTTGGAGCGAAAGATGCTGATTTTATACTGAACTGCGCGGAAACAGCATTGCAATATGATAGCCTTAATCTGAATGCTATGTTGTTAAAAGCAGAAGTGCTAGAAAGCAGAGTATTAGCTGAAAACAAAACAATTGTTCAGTTACAAAACAATAGCACGTTCTTAGCATACCAAACCCTAATAAAACAGATATACAGCCTTGGTTATAGGGAAATGCCAATAGAAATGCAAAACACTATTTTAGCAAAACTTAACAATGATGACTACCCTGCTATAGCAAGCAATACTCCCCAGTCGTTCCAAAGCAAGAAGCTGAATAACCAAAGTGTAGCATCTGCCTCTGGTGGAATGTTTGATGAAGAAATAAAAGATAAAGCCATTGAAAAATATCACCGCACTCTATTTAACACTAAAACCAATACCATTATTGCTTTTGATAAGGTGACAGTCACTTACGATAATTATACCACTGATCCTGTTGTGGCGGCTATGAGTGTGGACCCATTAACAGAACATTATTCAATGCTTTCTCCATATCAATTTGCAAGTAATACTCCAATAGAGGCAATAGACGTAGATGGGCTAGAAGCATTAATAATTGTCGGAGCTTGTGATAACGGTGATGGGACTTCACAAATCAGAATAATATCTGATAATACTGTAGCTAATAATATGAGTGTTCCTCTACAGGTAACAGTACCGGGTGTTCAGGTTCAGACAGCAAATGGTGTAATAAATCCTCAAACAGTTGTTTATAATGGCAGTACGGGAATCCCAGCCATAGATGCTGCATTACCAAATTTAAGAGTTGCACCAACGCAAGGCAATGGACAAGGTACAGGTGTTGGCGGGTATAATGTTGTAGCGGGAGGGAACCCTAATAACCCAAATGACCCTAATCCACCTACTCCATTAATGATTCTTTCAAAGCACCCTGCAACTGAAGCACCTTCTGCAAATCCACTTTCACCTTCTACTGGTTATCAAATGGAGTTTAATATGTCAATTACCATACCTAATGCAGCACTTAATGCGGCTCAACAGATCCCAATTAATTCGAATGAGCAAAATACACCTATGGTTCAAAATACGCAAAATTTTCAAGCAACATATAATGTTCCTGGGAATGCTATTAACCCTACTTTAAATGTGAATAATGTTAATCAGTTTAATGACCCGGATGTATTTATGGTGACATATATGGACCCCACCGGACAAATTCAAAATGCTATAATTCCTAACGGGGGTAATTTTATGAATATCCCAATTATGGCTGGAAGTACAGTGACATTCAATATTACGAATCAAAGAGCTAATGCCCAAGATTTATTTAGTATAACTGGAGTGGTCAATTATCAGGTACCAGTGCAGCTTCCGGTTCCAGCAAATTGTCAATAGAAAATGAGATTGAAATTCTTCACAGTTTTATTTGTTACCATAGTTGGGTATGTAAAGTCACAAGGGTTGAAAGTGATGATAAAAGATACTTCCAGTTTTTTTATTTTAGATACCTGTCGAATTATAAATGCTGAAATTGGTGTCTCCATAAATACTCGAACAATTTACATAAATAACAAATACCTTCCTGAAATAGTGGTTCTGTATACGATATCGGATTCAATTAGGGTATATAAGGTATTTAGAGCAAGTGATGATGTATTATTATCTATAAATACATATTGGTATAGAAAAGACAAACAAGTTATGGATGGGCCATTTTATATGTTTGCTCCTGAAACAAAATGTAAAACTACCGGGCAATATAAAATGGGTAATTTGAATGGAATAATTAATACATTAAATGATTCTAATAAATTAGTTATTAAACAGCAATGTAATTATAAAACAGAAGAATGTTTAACAACGGAGTTTTATGAAAATGGTAAAATAAAGAAACAGTATACAATGTATGGTGATGCCCAAATGATAGGGAAATATGAAGAATATTATGATAATGGAAAAATAAAAGAGCAAGGGCAATATGTGTTAATTAAAAACATAACTGATTCTAACAGAGTTGAAATCCTAGAGAAGTATAAACATTCGCCTATAATCAATGGCGCTGTTTCAATCAAGACAGGAATTTGGACACAGTTTGACGAAAAAGGCGATTTAATTAAAAGCACCGAGTACTAATATATTTATATTCTAAATTTAAAAATAAAACATATTTATTAATTAGGCTATACTGGAATACCAATTGAAATACGAAAGTTATTTTAGCAAGATTTAGCGATGATTATGGTAGTTGAATAATTAATGAAAAGCAGTAATATGTTGTAAAATAATGAAGATGTTAACTTTCTCCTAAAATCTCCCCAGCCCGTTTAAGCGCATCTTCAATATTAGTCAATACGTTCTCTTTGCCAAGCTTATCGAGCAAACCTGATTTCTCGAATTCTGTATATACTTCCGGCTGTATGCCTGAAATAACAAAATGTGTATCCATTTTCTCAGCTTCTTTAAATACCAGTTCAAGCGTGTGCAGGCCGGTGGCATCAATAACAGGCACATAGCGCATACGAATAATGAGCACCTTAGGGCTGTTCTCTACAAAGCGCATGGAGTCTTTGAACTTATAAGCCGCACCGAAAAAGAAAGGCCCGTTTATTTCAAATACCTCAACACCCTTAGGTATCTTGTATTTAAGAATAGACTTGGGATCATCGCCCTCACCATTGTCGTTCAGGTCTTTGGTAATAACTCCTACATTACTTATTTGGGTCATTCTGCGCATGAACAGAAAGGCCGCCAGCACCATGCCAACTTCTATGGCCATAGTCAAGTCAACTAAAACAGTCAGCAAAAAGGTAACAACCAGAACGGCTGCATCACTTCTCGATGATTTAAGAATAGATACAAACGACCGCCATTCGCTCATGTTATAGGCCACTACAACCAATATACCCGCCAGACAGGAAAGAGGTATGAGTGTTGCCCATTTTCCTATCAAAACCATAATAAGTAATAGGGTAAGTGCATGTATTATGCCAGCAACAGGGGTTCTGCCACCATTTTTCACATTGGTCGCGGTACGGGCAATGGCTCCGGTAGCGGGTATTCCGCCAAAAATGGGTGCAACAATATTGGCAACCCCTTGTGCCACAAGCTCCATATTCGATTTATGGTTGCCGCCAATCATACCGTCGGCTACCACAGCAGATAATAGTGACTCTATTGCGCCGAGTAAGGCAATGGTAAAGACAGGTTGTATGAGGTGTTTAATTATGGTAAAATCAATATGCCCTATATGTGGTGAGGGTAGGGAAGATGGAATGGAGCCAAAGCGTGAGCCAATGGTTTCAACCGGAAGGTGAAGAAAATACACAGTCGCAGTTGCTAGTAGTATAGCTACCAATGAGCCGGGTATGTGGTGAGTGATCTTCGAGAACCATACCGTTACCGCTATAGTGCCAAGGGATATAATAATAGCAGGACCATTAATAAAGTCAAGGTGTTTAAGGTATTCAGCCCATTTGTCAATAAAATCTGCCGGTACAGCGCCCATTTTAATACCCATAAAGTCCTTTATTTCCGAAGAGAATATAATAAGTGCAATGCCACTTGTAAAGCCAACAATAAGCGGGTAGGGGATGAATTTAATTACTGAGCCGAGCCGGGCAAAGCCCATGCCAATAAGCATAACGCCAGCCATAATGGTTGCAATGGCAAGGCCATCGACCCCATATTTTTGCACGATGCCATATACAATAACAATAAAAGCCCCTGTAGGGCCACCGATCTGTACCCTGCTGCCACCTAAGGCAGATATAATAAACCCTGCAATAATGGCTGTATAAAGTCCCTTTTCGGGCGATACACCTGAAGCAATGGCAAAAGCAATGGCCAGTGGTAAGGCCACAATGCCGACTACTATACCGGCAACAAGATCTGAAAGGAATTGTTTTTTATTGTAATCCTTAAGGGTGACAAAAAGCTTGGGTACGAACATAGGCGAAATCCTTACGGAATGTAAAGATAGTCGCCCTATCCAGTAAGGGTATGATTTGCATCATACCCCTGAGAAAAAACTCCTTATATTTTTTCTACCGTTACAGCGGTTCCATATGCCAACACCTCAGTAACGCCCTGCATTACCTCATTAGCATCGTAACGAGCAGCAATAATTGCATTGGCTCCATGTTGTTCAGCATGGTCGAGCATTAAATTAAAAGCATCCTCACGGGCTTTTTCGCATAAGTTGGTATATATGGTTATGTTGCCACCAAAAAGGGCCTGGAAGCCTGCTCCTATATTTCCTACAATACTACGCGAACGCACAATAATACCTCTGACTACGCCAAGGTTCTTTACAATACGGTATCCGGGTATTTCTGTTGAGGTAGTAACTAGTTGTTTATCCATTGTTTTGTTTAGTTTAAGCTTTAATTATTATGTATTCTGGTAGGTTAAAAAAATTACTTTTGTAAATATAATATTAATCTCTTCCTAATGAAAAAATCATCAGTTGTACTTAAGTGGGGCATAATAACCTCGGTTGTAATGTGTGTATATTCTTATTTGCTGTATGTAACAAATGCAGCCTTTACAATGAGGTCATTGTCTTACCTGAGTATTGTTATAATGGTTGGTGGACTAGCCATGGGTATGATTGAGTTCCGTAATAAAGTTAATGGAGGCTTTGCTACATTTGGTAAGCAATTTGGCCTGGGTATGTTAATGACCCTGATCATTGCAGCTATATCTACCATCTATTTTGAAGTGCTTGTTGCAAGCACGCCTTACATGGATAACATGTTGGCTCAGTCGCAGGCTGAAATGGTGAATAAGGGAATGTCATCGGAACAGATAGAAATGGGAATGAAATACGCGAAAATGTTTATGAGCCCTGTGTTAATGGGTGTTTTTGGTTTAATAGGAAATGCTATTATGGGGGCTATAGCCAGCTTAATTGCTGCTGCCATTACTTCAAAAGCAGCACCGATAGGAGGAGACAATAATTCAATACCTGCATAGTTATAATAGTTCCCATTGCAAGTATGGATATATCAGTTGTAGTACCATTATTTAACGAAGCCGAATCGCTTCCAGAGCTTTGTGCCTGGATCGATAGGGTTATGAAAGCAAATAACTTCTCGTATGAGGTATTGCTTACCGATGATGGTAGTAACGATGGTTCATGGAAGGTAATTGAAGACCTTGCAAAAGCCAATAGTTCATTAAAGGGAATTCACCTGAGAAGGAATTATGGCAAATCAGCTGCATTAAATGTGGCATTTGCACAGGCCAAAGGTAATGTGGTTATTACCATGGATGCTGACTTGCAAGATTCACCGGATGAGATACCTGACTTATATAAGATGATAACGGTTGATGGTTTTGATATGATATCGGGCTGGAAACAGAAACGTTATGACCCATTGACTAAAACTATACCTACAAAGCTTTTTAACTGGGCTACCCGTAAAATGTCAGGTATTTACCTTCACGATTTTAATTGTGGCTTAAAAGCATATAGAATAGAGGTTGTTAAGAATATTCAGGTGCATGGAGAAATGCATCGTTATATACCGGTGTTGGCAAAATGGTCTGGTTTTTCAAAAATAGGAGAGAAGGTAGTTCACCACCAAAGCCGCAAATACGGTACTACTAAATTTGGCATGAATCGTTTTATAAACGGTTTTCTCGATTTACTCTCCATTAGTTTTATGACAAGGTTCGGCCGCAAACCAATGCATTTGTTTGGCTTAATAGGCACCGTTCTATTTATGATAGGTTTTATTGAAGCAGCTGTACTTACCTATGATAAGTTTGTGAACCACATATACAAAATGACCGATAGGCCTGCCTTTTATTTCGGCATTTTGGCAATGATATTGGGCACGCAGTTCTTTTTGGCAGGATTCATTGGCGAGTTAATATCGCAGGGCAATAACGATAGAGTAGTGTACCAGGTTGATAAGCACGTAAACGAAGATAAGTAAGGTATGGAGATAAGTGCAGTAAAGTTCGATTGCAGGCATTTCAGAGGCGATATACCATGTAAGCCAAATAAACTCAGGGGTAAAAAGTGTACTTGCGATGAATATACCCCTGCCACACACCGCATACTTATTGTAAAACTGGGTGCACTGGGCGATGTAATACGTTCTACTGCCTTATTGGTGCGTTACCGCAAGTTATACCCCAACGCGCATATTACCTGGATAACCCATTCACCCGATATTCTTCCGCATGATGGAAGTATTGATGTTATTGCAAAATTCGAGTACAAGAACATATTCCCACTGTTTTCTCAAGAGTTCGATATAGCCGTCAATCTTGATAAAGATGTTGAAGCATGTACGCTTCTTGCTCAGGTTAAGGCTAAGAAAAAATATGGCTTTACCCGTGAAAATGGCCATTTGGCAGGCACCAATGCTGCATCGGAAAGGAAGATAGTTACAGGCTTGTTTGATGATGAATCGAAAGCAAATACAAAGAGCTATCCGCAAGAGATATTTGAGATATGTGAAATGGACTTTCAGAAAGAAGAACCTTTGCTGAATGTGAATAAGGATTTTGTGAAGAAGTGGGAAGCGCTTAAAGAAAAAGCGAAAGGCAAAAAAATAATTGGCTTAAATACAGGCTGCGGTCCGCGTTGGAGTACGCGTCTATGGCCCGATATTTATTGGGTAGAGCTCATTGGCCAATTGCAAAAAGCAGGGTATTACCCTGTTGTTCTGGGTGGACAGGATGAAGATGTTCGCAATAAGGCCTTTGTAGTAAAAACAGGCTGTTATTACCCGGGTACATATTCATTGGCAGAATTTATAGCCATTACGGCTAATTGCGACCTTATTGTAAGTGCTGTAAGCATGATGATGCACATTGCCATTGGTTTGAAGAGGCCTTTGGTGTTGTTCAATAATATATTCAATAAGCACGAGTTTGAAATGTATGGCCGTGGTATAATAGTTGAACCAACAACAGGTTGCGACGATTTTTATGGCAACACCTGCACTCGCGAAAAGTGTTGTATGAATGACTTGCCGGTACGTAGCGTATTAGCAGCTATTCAAAAGCTAGTGTAGACATGCGCATTGCTTATCTATCCACATTTTATCCTTACCGGGGCGGAATAGCCCAGTTCAATGCAGCTTTGTTCCATGAGCTTGAAAAGAAGCATGAAATAAAGGCCTTTACTTTTACCCGCCAATACCCTGAGCTATTATTTCCGGGTAAAACGCAGTATGCTGAAGGAAAAGATTCGGCTGAAGATGTAAAGGCTGAAAGGGTACTTGATACAGTGAACCCATTTACTTACGGTAAAACAGCCAAGGCAATTCTGGCTTTTAAGCCCGATATAATGATAACCAAGTATTGGATGCCCTATTTCGCGCCTTCCTTAGGAACGGTTGCTAAAAGGCTTAAAAAGCAGGGCGTGATCAATATTAGTGTGCTTGATAATGTTATTCCGCATGAGCAGAAGTTTTATGATAAAACATTAACGAAGTATTTTGTAAAGAATAATCATGCTTTTGTAGCTATGAGCCAGAATGTGGTTGATGACCTTTTGACTTTTAACCCGAATGCTAATTATGTGTTGCACCCGCACCCCATGTTCGATTTTGGACAAAAGGTGAGTAAAGAAGAAGCAAAAGCAAAGCTAAGCTTGAATCCAAACGATTCATATATGTTATTCTTTGGCTTTATTCGCCGTTATAAGGGGCTTGATCTTTTATTGGAAGCTATGGCTGATGCACGTATTAAAAATAAGAACCTGAAGCTGATAGTAGCCGGTGAATATTATGAAGATGGAGCTTTTTACGAGAACAAGTTAAAAGAGTTTGGTATAGAGGCTAGCGTAAGTATGCACACCAACTATATTCCATCGGATATGGTACGGTATTACTTTTCTGCAGCGGATATGGTTGTACAGCCATATCGGACTGCTACTCAAAGTGGTGTTACCCAAATAGCCTATCATTTCGATAAGCCAATGCTGGTGACGGATGTAGGTGGGCTTGCTGAAATTGTTCCGAATGGAAAGGTTGGATATGTAGTTCCACCGAATGTTCCTGCAATAGCCGATGCTATTAACGATTTTTACGAAAACAAACGTGAAGCAAGCTTTGTGGCTAATACCCAATCAGAGAAAAAGCGTTTTCAGTGGGATTCCTTTGCTGCAGCTATAGAAGGGCTGTATAAGAAAGCGAAAGCTTAATTTCCTGTTAGCAGTTTCTTTACCATTTCAGAAATAGCTCTGCCTTCGGCTTTGCCCGCTAATTGCTTGGTTGCAACACCCATAACCTTACCCATATCAGCAGCGCTTGATGCACCTACCTGTGCTATAATACCTTTAATGGTTGTTTCTAATTCCTCAGCACTCATTTGCTTAGGCAGGAAGCCTTCAATAACCGATACCTGGAAGAGTTCTTCATCTGCCAGTTCAGGGCGATTTTGCGATTTGTATATATCAGCAGATTCTTTACGTTGCTTAACCATTTTCAATAAGGCTTTCATTTCAGCATCATCACTGGTTCCTTTTTCTGACGATTTAAGGAGCAGTATCTCTGATTTAACGGCACGTAAAGCATTTAATGACTTTGTGTCTTTAGCCAACATGGCCTTTTTTATATCTGCGTTAATTTTTTCTTCTAATGTCATGATATCAGATTTTATAAAGGGTCTTTCAGGAATTTAATGCATTCTAAGCGGTTAGGGGAGGAGAAGATGGTGTTACCTGCCACTAATATATCGGCACCGGCACGCATCAATGGCAGTGCATTATCCAGGTCAACTCCGCCATCTACTTCAATTTTGGTTTTGGCACTGTTTTCAATAATAAGTTGTTTCAGTTTCAATACCTTATCAAACGTATGCTGAATGAATTTTTGACCACCAAAGCCAGGGTTAACCGACATTACAAGCACAACATCAATATCGCGGATAATATCAGATAATAAATGTACTGGGGTATGTGGGTTTATAGCAACACCGGCTTTCATACCATGATGCTTAATGGCATGCACTGTGCGGTGCAAATGGGTACATGCTTCATAGTGCACTGTTAATACACCAGCGCCTGCTTTTTTGAATTCTTCTATGTAATGGTCGGGGTTAACGATCATTAAATGAACATCGAGTAATTTTTTTGCATGCTCTTTTAATGCTTTCATTACCGGAAAACCAAATGAAATATTGGGTACAAATGTGCCATCCATTACATCTACGTGGAACCAATCTGCTTCACTTTTATTTATCATATCTATATCGGCTTTCAGGTTACTGAAATCGGCTGAAAGTATAGATGGGGCTATCATTAATGGCATATGTTATTTCCTATTTATAGATGATAAGCAAAGGTAACACTTTTGCTTTATGGTTACTGGAAGAATTATAACACTCTTCTGAGCAGGTGGTATAAAGGAAATCCACAAATGAAAATTACCAGTCCCGCCAGGGCACTATTAACATCTGAAACAAAAACGCTTACACAGGCCCATGCCTGAACGAGTATGAATAATATAGGTACTATGGGGTAAAAGAACACTTTGTAGCCATCATATTCTAAGCCTGATTTTTGCCTGCGCAATATAAATATGGCACCTGCTGCAAACACCAGTGAAAGCGTATCGATAAACTCTACGTAATTCACTATTTTCT
>Ga0206929_1112_pt1 | contig 20676 bp, 19 predicted proteins | sample Alteio_BWOrgHeat_19_FD_152929 | JGI IMG/M metagenome (GOLD analysis project Ga0206929, IMG submission 152929) | Enriched cells from forest soil in Barre Woods Harvard Forest LTER site, Petersham, Massachusetts, United States -... | ecosystem: Environmental > Terrestrial > Soil > Temperate forest >...
CCGTAGCCCACGTATAAAAACTTTGATCTACTGCCGGATGACCATCTATCACAATGATTTTGAATAATAAGCAAGATAGTAAAAATGCAATGCCCACAAAAGAAATGGCAATCGTCTGTGTAAACTTGTTACCTAATTGTTTACCTAACAAACCTGCGATGAGCGCACCCGCCAAAGGCAATAAAGCCGTGAGAAGCGCGATATGAATCAGATAATTTTCCACGTTCGTTATCCTTTCAATTCATCTAGTTTTTGAACGTCAATAGTATTGCGCTGACGATACAACACGATCAAAATCGCCAAACCAATTGCCGCTTCACTCGCAGCTACCGTTAAAACGAAAAACACAAAAATCTGCCCAATCATATTGTGAAGAAAATAAGAAAAAGCAATAAAGTTGGTATTCACCGCTAACAAAATTAATTCGACAGACATTAGCAAGGTAATGATATTTTTGCGGTTCAAAATAATGCCCGCGATGCCTAATCCAAATAATAAGGCAGCAACAATTAAAAATTCAGTTAATGACGGCATGATCATCCCCCTTTTTGTTTCGGTTCGGAGGGCATTTTAACCAAGCGTACGCGGTCTTCGGGACGTACAGCAATTTGCGCACTCACATCTTGAATTTTACGTTTGACAGGGCCTATGTATGCCAGAGTAATCGCAGCAATGATAGCGGTCAGCAATAACACCCCAGCAATTTCAAATGGATAAGCATATTGCGTGTATAACAACATACCTAAAGCCTGTGTATCACTGTAATTTGCAGGTTCCGGCTGCGGCACAGGCATTTGTCCGATACCAAAATATTGCGGCCCTACTGCTGCAATAAGCATGCCAGTGATAAGCAACACAATGATGATGCCAAAAGGCAGATAGCGAACAAATCCGCTGCGCTTGTCTGCTGCATCAATATTTAACATCATGACGACGAATAAAAATAATGTCATGACAGCGCCCACATAAACGAGCAGCAATATCAGGGATAAAAATTCTGCACTTAACATCATCCATATGCCTGACATAGCAAAAAAAGTGACGACTAGAGATAACACACTACGCACGGGATTGCGTGCAGTCACCACCGCTACACCGGAAATAACAGCAACAGCAGCAAAAAAATAAAAAATAATATGCAGCGGATTAAGCAATTCAGTCATTAGCGATAATCCTTTTCAGCATTGCGGTCTCTGGCAATTTCAGCTTCATATTTATCGCCTATCGCTAATAATTTTTCTTTCGTCAAAATATTTTCACCGCGGCCTTCTATGTGATAATCCGCCATGTTAGTGAGAACAATGGAATCAACCGGGCAAGCTTCTTCACAAAAACCACAGTAAATACATTTGAATAAATCAATTTCATAAAGTGTGGTACGTCTCGTCCCATCTGCGCGTGGTTCAGATTCGATATTAATTGCTAATGCGGGGCATACTGCCTCACATAATTTGCAAGCAATGCAGCGCTCTTCACCGTTAGGGTAACGGCGTAAAGCATGCAGGCCGCGAAAACGCGGTGAGGTCGGGGTTTTTTCTTCGGGATATTGAATGGTAAATTTCTTTTTCCAGAAATATTTTCCCGTGACGCGCATTCCGCTAAGTAAATCAATTAGCGAAAAGCTTTTTATGAGTTCTATTAGACGACGCCACATTTTTCTAACTCCACCAAGGGCTTAAATGCGATTGCACAGCTACTGCAACCAACGCCACCCAGAGTATTGTGAGTGGGATAAATACTTTCCAACCTAATCGCATCACCTGATCATAACGATAACGGGGGAAAGTTGCTCTAAACCATAAATAGCAATATAAGAAAAAGCTTAATTTTAGTAATAACCAGACTGGCCCCGGAACCCATGCAAACCAGCTTCCCAGATACGGCATTCCCTGAAAAGGAGACAGCCACCCGCCAAGAAATAACAGGGTAATTAACGTTGAGATCAATACCATGTTGGCATATTCAGCAAAGAAAAATAATGCAAACGTGACACCAGAATATTCCACATGAAAACCAGCAACAATTTCTGATTCACTTTCTGGCATGTCAAAGGGCAAACGATTAGTTTCTGCTATACCTGAGACCCAATACACAATAAATAATGGAAATAACGGCAGCCAGAACCAATGCCAGAATCCGCCATTCTGTGCAGCGACAATATCCTGAAAATTAAGTGATCCGGCCGCCATCATGACACCTACCAAGGAAAAACCCATGCAGATTTCATATGAGATAGCTTGTGCAGCCGCGCGCAAAGAACCAAACATGGCATATTTTGAATTTGATGCCCAACCTGCAATCATGATGCCGTATACGCCTAATGACGAAACAGCAAAAGTATATAAAAGACCTGCATTGAGATTGGCAAGCACTACACCCTGATCAAATGGAATCACTACCCAGCCGATTAAAGCCACACCAAAACTCATCATGGGTGCAGTAACAAATAAAAATTTATTCGAAGGATTAGGAACAATAATTTCTTTGGTTAATAGTTTGATAGTGTCTGCAAATGGCTGCCAAAGCCCCCAAGGTCCCACTCGATTAGGGCCAATACGCACATGCATGTAACCTATCACTTTGCGTTCGAAATAAGTGAGATAAAGCACAACCAAAACCAGACCTATCACTAAGGCCAGAATCTTAATAACAATTATTGCAATTACAAACAGGCTTTCTAACATAGCTCTATCTCAACTTCGCCAAAAATATCACCTAAGTCTTTAGTTGCAGGAATGCCTGAAGCAATCCATGCAGATTCTTTAGCAATACGCTCATCCAGCTTCACGATTAACTGCGCTTGACCGGAATCCTGTTTCACTTTCACTTGATTGCCTTCTTGTAAGTTTAATTTTTTAGCCGTGTCGGGATGAAGCCTGACTGCTGCTGTCTCACCTTCCATGATAGCTTGTGTTTCTTGTAATGGTTGAGCACGGCGCACTATGCTATCTATTGCATAAATTGGCGTTTCACCAATGCGTGCTAATTTGCCGCTTTGATTTCTTTTAGGATGTTCATTAGGTTGAAATGTTGGCGGCGTGACCAATGGAGTGCTTTCAATTATCTTTTTCACTTCATGTTTAATTTCTTGCGAAGTTTCATAAACGAAACCATCAAGATTCAGGAAGTTACCCAAAACACGTAATACTTTCCAGGCAGGCCGTGAAGCACCGAATGGTTTAGCTACTCCAACAAAACTTTGCCATTCTCCGCAAACATTAATATAAGTGCCTGATGTTTCAGTAAATGGAGCGATAGGCAAAATAACATCTGCATGCGCTTCCAGCACAGGATCCCTATACATAGATAAGGCAATAATACATTGCGCTTGTTTAAATGCTTCTGCCGCAAGAGCAGCATTGGCTAAATCAAAATCTGGTTCAACATTTAATAATACATAAGCCTTACGCGGTTTTTGCAGCATTCCATACGCACCCAATCCGGCGTGATTAATATCCGCGCCGCCCGTTTGTCTATGTGGGATCGCACCCGCCAACCAGCCGCCTGCTGAATTTGCTCCACTCGTCATGAAACCAATTTTTGCACCGCAAAGGGATGCGATTTTATTGGCTAAATAACGAATTAAAGAAGCTTCTGGATGATGTAATGCTAATGCACCTAAAAGAATATAACTGTTTTTCTTATCTTTTAAATACTGTGCTATTTGTGTGACAGCATCAGCTTGATCACCAGGATGCTCTAATGCTTTTACAATTGCAGTTAAGGTTGCTGTTATCTCATGCGGAGAAACAATTTTTTTCGCTGTCACATTAAAATTAAATGCATAATCGACACAGTTAACCGCTAGAATCGCAGCCCCCTTCAATCCCGCTTTACGTAAACGTAACGCAGCTAAAGGTTGTTCTTTTTGCAGGTTAGAACCAATTAATAATGCAGCATCACATTGTTCAAGTTCAGAAAGTGATGAATTGAGTCCTGGAAATTGCTGCATGGCTTGTTGATCTTGTGTATCACATTCACGTAAACGATGATCTACGTGCGAACTGCCAAGGCCACGAATAATTTTTTGTAATAAATAAAATTCTTCTAATGTTGAGTTAGGTGAAGCAAGCGCACCTAATTGATCCGCACCCTGTTCAGCAATCACTGCTTGCAATTTTTGTGCCGCGAATTCAAAGGCATGCTGCCATTCTACTGTTTTCCACTCGCCATCTATTTTTATTCGAGGTTCTTCGAGACGATCTGGATGATAAAGGCCTGTATAACTAAAACGGTCGCGATCAGAAATCCAGGTTTGGTTTATCGCCATGTTTTCACGCGAAACCACACGCATGACTTTGCCATAGCGTGTATGCACATTAAGATTGGAGCCAATACAATCGTGAGGACTAATGCCAGGCGCTTGATCTAATTCCCAGGCACGTGCCTTAAAACGAAAAGGTTTTGACGTTAATGCGCCAACGGGGCAAATATCAATAATATTTCCCGATACTTCTGATGTAATGGCTTGTTCTACAAAAGTAGAAACTTCTTCTTTTTCACCACGAAATGTCATGCCTAATTGACGAATGCCTGCAATTTCATCACCAAAACGTATGCAGCGCGTGCAAAGAATGCAACGCGTCATTTCTGTTTCAATTAAGGGGCCTAAATTTTCATCTGCCACTGAACGTTTACATTCATCATAGTGTGAGATACCCGATCCATATCCCATGGAAAGATCTTGCAATTCACATTCACCACCCTGATCGCAGATAGGACAATCCAGAGGATGATTAATTAATAAAAATTCCATCACAGCACGTTGGGCAGCAACAGTTTTTGCTGAGCGGGTAAATACTTTCATGCCTGCAGCAACAGGCGTCGCGCAAGCGGGTAAGGTCTTTGGAGATTTTTCAACTTCGACCAGACACATACGGCAATTCGCTGGAATAGATAAATGTTTGTGATAACAAAAGCGAGGGATGTAAATACCTGCTTCATCTGCCACCTGAATCACTGTTTGATTCGGTTTTGCATTCAGCTTTTGTCCATCTATTTCAATTTCTATGTCAGACATATCTATCCCGTCCCCGGCATACACTTACCATGTTCAATATGGTAAACAAATTCATCGTAAAATTGCTTTAAACAACCGGCTACCGGCCACGCCGCTGCTTCACCAAATGCACATATGGTTCGACCTTCAATATTTTTTGCAGAACGCCGCAAGGTTTCTAAATCTGCCATCGTCCCCTGACCGTTCTCAATTGCATGGGATAATCGATATAACCAGCCAGTCCCTTCGCGGCAAGGTGTACATTGTCCGCAAGATTCGTGCATATAAAATTGAGAAATACGCTCAAGCAATCTCACAATACAAACGGTTTCATCTAATACAATGACTGCACCTGAACCTAAACCAGATCCCGCTTTTTGAATAGAATCAAAATCCATATCAAGCGACATCATGACATCAGCAGGCAAAATAGGCATGGATGTACCGCCAGGAATGACCGCTTTTAATTTATGCCCGGTACGAACACCACCTGCCATTTCTAGTAAATCTTTAAATGGCGTTCCGAGAGGAATTTCAAAATTACCCGGCTTGTTCACATGTCCTGTCACAGAAAATATTTTGCAGCCGCCGTTATTGGGTTTACCCAGATTTAAAAACCATTCCGGGCCTTTTTCGACAATGACGGGAATAGAAGCATAAGTTTCTGTGTTATTAATCGTGGTGGGTTTTCCATACAATCCGCGTCCCGCAGGAAATGGCGGTTTATTTCGCGGCAAACCACGTTTACCTTCTAATGATTCCATTAATGCGGTTTCTTCCCCGCAAATATAGGCACCCGCACCAAGATGAGAAAATAATTCAAAATCAAAACCGGAGCCTAAAATATTTTCGCCAATAAAACCTGCATCGCGTGCTTCGTTAAGTGCGTCTTGAAAGCGTTCGAAAGGTTCCCAATATTCACCGCGTATGTAATTGTAACCAACCGATGCACCCATTGCATAAGCACCTATCGCCATGCCTTCTATCACTTGATGCGGATTAAAACGTAAAATATCACGGTCTTTACAGGTCCCTGGCTCACCTTCATCTGAATTGCAAAGAATATATTTTTGGCCAGGTATATCGCGGCGAATAAAACTCCACTTTAATCCTGTGGAAAAACCTGCACCACCACGACCGCGTAAGGCAGAGACTTTAATTGATTCAATTACTTTTTCCGGCGGAATTTTTTCACTGAGAATTTTTTTCCATTGCTCGTAACCGCCAGCGCTTAAGTAAGTCGCTAGCGTCCATGGCTTATCTAAATGTAATGTTCTAAAACAAACTTCATTCGCCATTTTTTAAAAGCCTCTGTTTCGAATTACACCAAAGGGCCGTCGTTGCGAGCCGCCTTTTGGCGAAGCAATCCATGAGTCCGACGGACCCTTGTGCAACGACGTACCTTCAGTGGGTATTTCAACCATCATAACTCACCCAAAATCTTATCGATTTTTTCTGGAGAAAGTTTTTCATAATATTTATGACCAATCTGACAAACGGGCGGCGCAATACACGCTCCCAGACATTCCACTTCTCTCAGAGTGAATTTTCCATCTGCAGTGGTTTCATTAAAATTAATTCCCAAGCGTTCTTTTAAGCGCTCAACGACTTCTCCTGCACCATTCAGGGAGCAGGAAATATTCGTGCAAACATCAATGACATGTGTACCAACAGGATGGATATTATAAAGAGAATAAAAAGTCGCGACTTCATAAACTGCAATTTTTGTAATGCCAAGATAATCAGCCACCGCGTCCATCAGCTCGACAGTCAGTGAGCCATTATTTTTTTGCTGCACCACACGCAAAGCTTCAAACACACCCGAACGTTTTTGTTCTGGCGGATAACGTAGAATCCATTTATCTATGTGCTCACGTATATCGGGAGAAAGTAAACTCGTAGTCATTAGCGGTCTATCTCCCCAAAAACAATATCCAGACTAGAAAGAACCGAAACCACATCAGAAATCATGTGGCCTTGAATCATCTCGCCTAATCCAGCTAAATGCGGAAATCCTGCAGCACGAACTTTTAATCGGTACGGTTTGTTCGCACCATCAGAAACCAGATAAATACCAAATTCACCTTTGGGATGTTCAATCGCCGTGTAAACTTCACCTTCCGGAACAATATAACCTTCTGTCATATTTTTGAAATGATGAATCAAGGCTTCCATACTGATTTTCATTTGATCGCGCAGCGGCGGGACAACTTTGTAATCATCAATCATGACAGGGCCAGGATTTTTACGCAGCCATTCAATGCACTGACGAATAATGTGATTGGATTGACGCATTTCATTGACACGTACTAGATAACGGTCGTAACAATCCCCTTTCGTGCCGACAGGGATATCAAAATCCAGTTTGTCATACACTTCATATGGCTGCTTTTTACGTAAATCCCAGGCGACCCCTGAGCCGCGCAGCATAGGGCCTGTAAACCCCATAGCAATAGCACGTTCAGCGGAAATAATTCCGATATCGACAGTGCGCTGTTTCCAGATTCTATTATTCGTGAGTAATTCTTCATACTCATCTACACGAGCTGGAAAGGTGTTGGTAAAATCCCAAAGATAATCCAGTAATGAACCTTGACGGTTTTCATTTAATTCTGCGACGTCTTTTTCAGACTGCCACTTTGACTTTTTAAATTTTGGCATGGTATCGGGCAGATCACGATATACACCACCGGGACGATAATAAGTGGGATGCATGCGCGCACCAGAGACAGCTTCATAACAATCGATTAAATGTTCGCGCTCGCGGAAACAATATAAAAATACTGCCATGCCGCCGTTATCAAGACTATGTGCAGCCAGCCAAAGTAAATGATTGAGAATACGGGTGACTTCATCGAACATAACGCGAATATATTGCGCGCGAATCGGCGGCGTAATGCCTAACAATTTTTCTATCGCGAGTACGTAACCATGTTCATTACACATCATGGATACATAATCGAGTCTATCCATATAACCAATCGTATGATTAAACGGTTTGCTTTCCGCTAGTTTTTCAGTTGCTCTATGCAGTAAACCTATATGCGGATCGGTACGCACTATCGTCTCACCATCGACTTCAAGAACCAGACGCAGCACACCGTGAGCCGCTGGATGCTGAGGGCCAAAGTTGAAAGTATAATTGCGAATTTCTAGCGTTTGATTATTTTCCATTGGCGGCATCAATCTGTTCGTTGAGATAGCGATTATCGTGACGTATGACTTTTGGTTCGAGTACACGTGCTTCAATACTGACAGGTTCATAAACAACGCGTTTTAATTTCGCATCGTAACGAGCTTCTACTTTTCCAATCAGCGGGAAATCTTTGCGGAATGGGTGACCTGCAAAACCATAATCTGTGAGCAGGCGGCGTAAATCAGGATGGCCTCTAAACATTATTCCAAATAAATCGAATGCTTCACGTTCAAACCAGTTAGCAGCCGGCCAGATATCGACGACTGAATCAACAACGGTGTCTTCTTCATTAGGAATGTTTGCGCGTAACCGAACTCGCTGGTTATTGGTGAGGGACAATAAATGGTAAACGACTGCAAAGCGATTAGGTTTTCCGGGATTATCTCTTTCCAGATTTTTTAACACACCGCGGCTAAATCCAGTTTCTGTTGTAGTGACGGTTTGCCAATCATCCAATCCATATTGCAGATAATCTATACCGCATACGTCTGCTAATAATTTAAAATCGAAAGCAGGGACATCACGTAATTCGCGGCAAATCTCCAATAAATTCTCGCGTTTAATATCAAGCGTTAATTCACCCAGGGCAATCGTTGCCTTTTCGATACCCACTGAAAAATGCGATTGGATTTGGGTAAGCAGTGTATTCACATCTGTCATGACTATTCCTACCGCTCAATCGTTTTATTACGGCGAATTTTATTTTGTAATTGAATCACGCCATATACTAAGGATTCTGCTGTTGGCGGGCAGCCTGGAACATACACATCAACAGGGACAATTCGGTCGCAGCCACGCACAACGGAGTAAGAATAATGATAATAACCACCCCCGTTTGCGCAAGATCCCATGGAGATTACCCAGCGTGGATCAGCCATTTGGTCATAAACTTTACGGAATGCAGGCGCCATTTTATTGCAGAGTGTTCCCGCGACTATCATGAGGTCAGATTGACGGGGACTGGGGCGAAAGATAACGCCAAATCTGTCGAGGTCATAACGCGATGCCGCCGCTTGCATCATTTCTACTGCACAACAAGCCAAACCAAAGCTCATTGGCCAAAGAGAACCTGCGTGCGCCCAATTGAATACATTTTCAACTGACGTCACATAAAACCCTGGTTTGAATAAATCGGTCATTCCCATTCCAAGGCTCCTTTTTTCCATTCATAGATAAATCCGATAGTAAGCAAGCCCAGAAAAATACCCATTACCGCCATTCCCGTCCAGCCTAGCTCGCGGAATACTACCGCCCACGGGACTAAAAATGCGGTTTCAAGATCGAAAAGAATAAATAGAATCGCGATGAGATAATAACGGACATCAAAAGGAGCGCGAGCATCATTGAATGCATCAAAACCACACTCATATGCAGAGAGTTTCTCGGGGTTTGGCTTCTTTGGGCTAAGCAGATACCCGAGCGTTGGGCCAATAAGACCGACCACCACACCGATAATCATAAAGATTAATACAGGTAAGTAATTTTGTAACAAACCACTCTCCTTTAATTGTTTGGTGTTATGCGCGCTGGGTTATTATACATTTTTTTAACGACGCGTCATCCCTGGGGGGATGATTGAATATTAATTTGCCGGCGGACGGACTCGAACCGTCACAGCTTTCGCCACTACCACCTCAAAGTAGCGTGTCTACCAATTCCACCACGTCGGCATTTGTTCTTAATTACTTTCTTGCTGGTATTTCATTTGGCACTGCCGGGGCTTTGCTGCCTGGCACTGCAGGTGTTGTTTGTTGTTTAGGTGCAAAAGTTATCACTTTTTCTTGCTTGAATGCGTGGGTTGCAATTGAATTCAACACAATACTGGTAATAAAGAATGCAGCCGCAAGACCTATCGTCAGTCTGAATAAAAATGAACCCGAACCGCGGCTACCAAATATGGTTTGCGATGCTCCGCTGCCAAATGCAGCACCCATGGTTGCACCCTTCCCTTGTTGCACTAACACCAAAGCAACGATACATACCCCGATAAACACATGTATAAATAGAATAAATTGGTACATTTAAACACCTTATGACACTTTAACTGGTTAAAACCTGTTTTAGGCTGGCTGCTGCGCAAATTGCAAGAAAACTTCCTGCATCCAATGATGCTCCGCCAATCAAGCCGCCATCAATATCCGGCATAGCAAGTAATGAAGCTGCATTGTCAGGCTTCATACTACCGCCGTACAGTATACAAATAGTTTTCGCTATATCAACATTATTTTGTGTTAATAAGTTACGAATGAAGGCATGCACCTCTTGAGCTTGCTCAGGAGAAGCCGTCAATCCCGTGCCAATTGCCCAAACAGGTTCGTAGGCAATGACCGCCTGGCGGAACGCGTCGATGCCGGCAAACTGTATAACGGATTCGAGTTGCTCACGAATGACTTCTTCTGTCTCGCCTCGCTCACGCTGGGCCTGAGTTTCGCCTATACACAAAATAGGAGTCAAACCGGCTTCAATAGCAGCTTTGAATTTTGCGGCGATAAGGGATAAATCTTCGTGAAAAATAGTGCGGCGTTCGGAATGACCGACCAATACATAATCACACCCTGCATCTTTTAACATGGTGCCTGACACTTCTCCAGTATATGCACCTTGTATGCCTGGATAAAGATCTTGCGCCCCGCATTTCACAGCCGAGTTGCCCAGCAAATCAATGACCGGTTTAATATGTATAAAGGTGGGTAATACGATTGTACTTACATCAGCAACAGCGCCTTGCTTGATGCCGTCGATTAGTGTTTTTACCTGACTCATAGAGCCATGCATTTTCCAGTTGCCCGCGATTATTGGTTTCCGCACAACAGCGCCTTGTCTTAATTCTTTGTGGGCGCTGATTTTATACGAAGATATCAGGGATGCGCAATCAGAATTAAACGCGTGGTCTTACTTGACCACCTTCTTTAGATGGATTTTTTAATTCTTCTCTGCGTTGATTGAAAGTATTAGTACGGCCTTTTTCTTCCCAATTTTTTAAATCTTTTAGTGGTTTTTTCTGGTCTACTAACTTACCCTTCTCGTCTAGTGTGCCTGGACTTTCTGCAAGATCATTAAGAGATTTCAATAATTTTCCTTTGTCTTCAGCATTAAATTTGCCGCTTTCCTTGCCCAAAAATTCTTTTAAAGCTGTGACACGACTTACATCGTTTGTTATTCTTTTATCAATCTTATTAATAGACTCGTCTCTTTCTAATCTTGCTCTATTTTTCATGCCTGTTTTTATTTGAAGCTCGTCCAGGACATCCGCCTGACTGCTTTTATTGATTAACTCAGATTGTCGGTTTGCATGTTGATTAAGCGTACTAATGATTTCAGCATTACCCTCTATTCTTGCTTCTAATCCCTCAATTGCTTTTTCTACTGCGGTGGTATATGACTTTGCATCTGCTGGATCTACATCCTCAAAAACATTTTTCAAATAATCTTGTTTATCTTTTTCCTCGAACGCCCCTTCTATTTTTTCATTGAAATCTTTTAATTTTGCATCACCCAATCCCATGCGTGTATTTTGATAATCTCTATTGTCTCTTAATTCCTGCAACTGCTCTTCTATGCTATTTCTATAGTGAACGTTTTCACCCACTTTATTTTTGAAATCAAATTTTCCATTTGACTTATAAAGATCGTCGTTAGCCATATCCGCTAATAATTCTTTCGCCTTAGGCCCTAGCTCAAGAGCAACATTTTGTTCTTTTGCTAGTCTTATCATTCCTTCTAATTGTTTAATGGCAAGTTTTCGGGTTGGATCACCTTCTCCCCCCAAAATCGTTCTTTTACTCGTGCCAATATTTTGAAAATCAAATGTTAATGTATCCGAACCTAATTTTTCTTTCGCAAACAGGACTACTTCACGCCAGCCATTCTCATCAAATGTTGTTTTCCACTCTGCGCCATGAGGTCGAAGTGAACCGCCTTCAAAGATAATACTTTTAGTAACGCCCTCTTTCTCTCTTGTATAAACACCTTCTTCAATTTTTTGAGAAGAGTTTGCCCCAGCTAAAATCGCACCCAGATCGTTATCTGATTTTTTATCTTTAGGGTCAAATTCTTCAAAATGCCAGGTATCTAAAGTACCGCCCATATGTAATCTTACAGCATTTTGATAAGCCAAATTCTGCTCAAGCAATTCAATTTGCTTGCGTTCATATGTCCGTTTGTCGTGTTCCATTTGCTCATGTACAGTTCTAGGCGTAGCCATTATGACCTCGTTTTTATTCAATCTTTAGTTGATACGTTAAGTATAATCCCAAAGTCTTACTACTTTCTTAGCTTCCACATTATTCGGGAATATTGCTGGAAGGACTGACAGCACTAAATCTGTAGGTTCTTAAATCTTCATCTGAAGGCGTATAGTTAATGATTTCAATACGTTTCCCATACTTATCCCCCAGTACCTGTAACTCAACCCATGCACTTTTAGTCCACTTATCCAACCCCGCCATTTCTATGGTCCACTCGCGTTTATATATTTCCCGCGCCATGGCTTGGGCAGTTTGCACTGCATCACGACTGGTACGCTCCTCTGAAAACAAATCTTTTGGACACATGATAAGACTTGAGCCGCGATCATACACATTATAATGCGGGCTGGTTCCTTGTAGATTTAGCAAATGCTTTTCACCTGGCGGATCAAGATTGAATGCGTCCCAGATGGTTAATGTACCCCAACGCTCCAAAATATAATAAATGTCCAGTTTGGTAAGCGGGAGATTAATCAAATCCTGAAGTTCGGGAACAGGCAGATTTTTCTGCATGGCTTCCCATACCTGCATTTTTAACTTATCGATGTAATCCGCTTCACTATTTGCAAGGCTAGGTTTAACGGTAAAAGAAAATGACGCATTTAATGTGTCGGTATCATTCTCTGCGGTAACGATCACTTCATACAAACCTTGAGTTCCTTTAGCAGGAATACCAGTCAAAATTCCATCGCTTGTTAAAATAATACCTTTAGGTAAAGATTCACCGGTGGTTAATTCAGCGCTAAAACGAATGAGGTCAGATGATTGTATAAAACCTTTCAAATCAAGGGGGCCGAAAGATGCCATTTCATTGACAATCTGGGGAGGAATAGGGGTGGTTAAAACAAGTTCCGCCATACTAAGTGTCTCTATTAATTCCTAATGCCTTAAAGTATAACAATCTAAACGAATCCGTCCATCCATTCGTATTAACCTAGCAACAACCTGATTATTTGGAACATATACTTAAAAAAGCCTCAAATATTGAATGAAGTGCGCATAAATTACTCATTCCTTTAAGAATCACTTAATAAGGTGTGGTCTATACTGTAGATGTAAAAATAAATTACTCATAAACGAGGCAGATTTTTATGGGAACCAAAGCAAAAAGCAAAAAAAAGCTGAGCGGCTTCCTTGAGCAAATTAACTCGATTAAAGAAGCTGAAGCTAAAAAAAATAAAACAAACTCACCTGATGCGATAGCCAGAAAAAATGCTATTACTGACGCAGAGGATTCTTATAATATTTTTGAACACCAAATTGAAGACGTCGCAGAAGATAGCAATAAAAACGACTATGATGATATAGATAAAAAAATTCAAGAAGCATCCGGGAAACTTATTAAGATATTTCCAAACGCGCAAGTTGAAACCCAATCACAAACAAACCAATCAGAGAGTAGAGATATGAGTTCAAATAGGAAGCAAGGATTGATACAAACAGTGCAGCAAAGAATAGACGGAATGAATGCAGCTATTAATCGGGTTGAAGAAAATTATACGCGAGCAGTATCTCTCGCCAATAAGCTGCCTCAAAATGCGAAAGACTCTGATCAAGCTAATATATTTAAAGAGGCGCGCCTTACAATCGATTCTGCTAAATCAGACCTAAAAACTTCAAGCGTTGCGTTGATGAATTTCCTCCATGATGGCGACGCACAAGATGACACTGCATTATCCGAATTTAATTCAACATTTCAGAGTATCAATGAAAGACTAAATAGTATTAAAGGATTGGAAGATCTGACTAGAGCGTTAGAGGGTCTTGCTGCGGAGCAGAATGACGCTACTCCAGAGGTTGCTGCTAATCCTGTTGATACCGATGCTAACGATAGCCCCGAGGAACCAGTTCAGAATACAATAAATGTGGACGATACTGTTGCCGCTGCCGCCAAATTAAAAACATTGAAAAGAGAAAGTGCTGCTGCAATTACTCCACCGCAAGCATTGACGGATGGACAACACGCACAATTAGAGAAACTTCAAATAGCTATTAGTAGCTGGAAAGTAAATCATGACAACACTGAATTACTAAATACCCTGACACCATTAGTGATTGGTGGAAGTAAAAAAATATCACACACTCCCCCTCATCACCTTGAAGCCGCATTAAATGATTTGCGAAATAATTTGATTACCGGGGGAGAAATTGATAAGGCTATTAAACGAGTCAATCCAGTCATTTCCCAGTATGCCTTAGATGAACAACAGCGCTCACAAGTCAATGAATTGAGTACAGCCCTTCATGCTCTCAATACCAATAATGATGCTGCTGCTTGGGATCTCACCCATGTTAGAGAGGCGATTGCTAATCTCGGAAGATTACCAGAAACCCATGCATTGAAACAGCATATTACTCTTTTAAGCGAAGCTATAACTGACATAAGTAATCCTGAAACCCTTAAACCCGAAGTGTTGAAAGCTATCAAACAAATAGACGGGCATACGCCGCCGACTGTGACACCTATGCAAGCAGACACCTCACTATTAACTGATATGCAAAGAAATAATTTACGTCACTTACAGAGATTGTTCATTGAAAAACTTGGATATATTCCCGGAGAACCTCGCACACCAAGCATTAGCGAAAATCAATTACGTGAGATTAAAAATACTTTAATGCCGCTCCGGTATCAAATAGGTGAACGAGTAAATCCAACCGGTATCCAACATGGCCATCCACTCTATGAAACAATCCAGCAACTAGCAGTTGCATCCGAAGCCGGTCAAGAAGCAGGCATCAAGGTTGCTATCAAAGCACTTAATGATCAAGTTATAAATGTTCTTCCAAACATACCGCCTGCCCGCCTCAATATAGTTTCGCAAGATGATTTATTTAAGAAATTCGATGCATTAACGCAGAGCATGGATAATGTCTGGCTGACTATCACTACCGATGCAAGATTAACAGCTAACCTACAAGCGGTAGCAGACGATATACATTCTTTATTAACATCCAGTTCACTGAGAGAAGAACATAGATTACAAAAACCATTACGTGAGCTGTTAACTAAACTTTATCCTAGTGACGATGACCTTACTATCTTCTTAAATCCAAATGCAAATGCAGCTCCTGCAGTGACTCTTCCAGTGGATAAAACAGATTTAAAAGCAGCTTTCACTGAAGCCAAAGAAGCATGTGAGGAATTAAATAAAAATTATATGGATTCCATCAAATATGCAAACTTGAAAAAATATCAGGAGATGGCAGAAAAATATAAAGCAGAATCCATCAGACGATCCGGCTCTATTTCAATTCAGGAAGAAGGTTTTCTTGATCAGATCACTCGCAAATGCCAAAAAATGATGGATACTCTTGACCTTAGTGAAGCTAAATTGCGAGAAGAACTGAGGAACAAAGAAAAAATATATAATAACGATGATCTAGAAGCCATTAATGACAAACTAGAGAGAATTCGTCTTTGCAGGGAAGATTTAAGCAAAGCAATCTGGAACAAACCAGAATCTGATAAATTTGAACGGGTAAATTGTTTTAGTACCGAACACGTGGTACTCATTGCTCCAACAGAAGTTCAGATTCAACATCAGGTTAATGCATTTTTTGGAAACTCTGGTATACCGCAAGGTGGCGGCAATATTGCAACTGACACTGGTATTGCTAAATCTTCGCGGTTTGAAGGCGGAGTCAGAATCAATCACACTACTTTACAAACAGTCGATAATACTAATCAGGTAATGAATACTCAGGTTGTCTCGGTACAAGGCGTTGATAATGGTAAGTATCAATCAAAGTTATATTATAATCGTGGCGATATACAAAATATGCCTATGGACCAATTAAGAAAAATGGCAGTGATTGAATTTGAAAATTTCAGTGCCGGACTTTACGATAAATCATTACCTTTAACGCTTACTGGCAACATGGAACCAAGATTAGCCGAAGCAATCTGCACATACTGTACTGTTAAAGGTTATCCAGTACCAGTTTGCGAAATTCAGTTACCTAAACGAACTCCTGCAGAAAAACGAGATAATTTAAATGGGTTTGCGAAATTCCTGGAAGAAAGATCTTCTGAGCTTTTCAAACAGGAAGCAAAAGGATTAGCGAAATCTATTGTGGCCACTAAAAAGGGTGAAGCAATCACCCACACTACAAGCGCAGAAGTGCCACGCCTTAAATAAGCGCCTCTTCAATCTGCGACCGCAATTCTCCCAGCTGGCCATGAAAAAAATGGCCAGCTTGAGGAAAGCGAATAATAACCGGTTTAGGATCTCTGGATTCCGCCCAGGCTAAGACTTCTTTTGGCGGCACGACATCATCGAGCTCACCTTGCACTAATACCCATTGCGAAGTAATTGGCGGTAAGTCTTTCATAGGAAAATGCTGCACTGGTGGGGCAACCGTGACGAGTTTATTTACTTTAATTTCAGTGGCTGCTTTTGCAGCAATATAGGCGCCGAAAGAAAACCCAGCCAGCCATATTTCACTTTTATTTTTTTCCTTTTGCACCCAGTCAATGACCGCTAATAAATCTTTAAGTTCACCATCGCCATTATCAAAAAGCCCTTCACTGCGCATGACACCGCGAAAATTAAATCGCACAGTCGTCACACCCATACCTTGAAACGTTTTGGCAAGTGTCGTCACGACTTTATTATGCATAGTGCCGCCGTACAATGGATGCGGGTGGCAAATAATGCCCCAGGCATTACGCTCAGGCGCGGTGGCTTCGCTCATGGCTATTTCCAGTTTGCCTGACGGGCCGTCTATAAGCTGCGTGATTTCTTTTGTTTGTGTGGTGATCATGGGGGGATGATAACATTCTCGATGATTTTCAACCAGCGCTGGCTTTACTCAACCTGTCACGAATCGCATCCCACTCTGAGCTGGCAGGAACAGCTTCCACAATAATGCATTTAAACTTTTGATTGTCTAACTCTCTCAGCGTGCGATAAAGATCATGCGCGTAAGATGCTGCCTCATTAGATAATTGCACGTGATGAATATGTTTTATTTGCTGACCTTCCAATTGATGATAGGTAACGACCGCTGCGGGTAAATCATTTATTTGTAGAGATTGCAAAAACACAGGAATATCTTTCATTTCCATTAACAATGTTTTTGTCACTGGTGCGTAATGTAAATGATGCATTCCCGGAACGCGTATAATTGGATTCTCCTGTCGGGACACAAGAGTTTTTATCCCAATTACATTTGTTAATGCTTCCGCTGAAATCATCCCTGGCCGCAAAATGACAGGAACGTCACCCGTGAGATCAACAATCGTTGATTCAAGGCCAACCTCGCAATCACCCCCGTCGAGAATTAAATCCACTTTATCTGCCAATTCTTCCCGCACCGCTGCTGCCGTTGTCGGACTGATGTGAGTAAATTTATTCGCTGAAGGCGCAGCTACACCCCCGCCAAAGGCTTTCAATAAGGCTAGCGCTACTGGATGACGCGGCATGCGCAAACCAATAGTGTCTTGACCACCCGTGACAATATCCAGCACATGCGGTTGTTTTTTCAATATCAGGGTCAGCGGCCCCGGCCAAAAAGCTTCTGCTAACCGTAAAGCAGTAGGCGGCACTTCACGTGCCCAATCATTCATCTGAGACAATTCAGCAATATGAACAATGAGTGGGTGGTCAAAGGGACGCTCTTTGGCGCTAAATACCTTCCGTAAGGCAGCTTCGTTACAAGCATCTGCCCCTAAGCCATATACCGTCTCAGTGGGCATGGCGACCAAGCCCCCGGCACGTAATATCGCTGCTGCTGTCGTGATTTCTGGTACTGTCATTATCTGTCTTGTCCTCCGGCGAGGCTAATATAGCATTTTGGGCGTAGGATAGTTAACATAGGCAATATGACAGACGCTGAAATTATACCGCTAAATCCTGAGGCTTTGATTCCACTTGCAACCGTAAACGGCCAGGTTGTAGTTGATTTACCTAAGGATTTATATATCCCGCCTGATGCCATGAAGGTGCTTTTGGAAGCCTTTGAAGGGCCTCTTGATTTCCTGCTTTACCTCATACGCAAACAAAATCTGGATATTCTGGACATTCCTATTGCCGCCGTTACCCGTCAATACATGGAATATATCGAGTTAATGCAAGAATTGTCTCTGGAGTTGGCTGCGGAATACCTCGTCATGGCCGCAATTCTGGCTGAGATCAAATCGCGTATGCTGCTGCCGCGCTCTAATGATGCAGAGAATACCGAAGAAGATCCGCGTGCTGAACTCGTTCGCCGCCTGCAGGAATATGAACGCTACAAACAAGCAGCGGAAGATCTGGATAAGCTGCCTCGTCAGGAACGAGAATTGTTTATCGTCGAAGCCGATGGGAGTCTGATCTCTGTAGATAAACCGCTACCCTCCGTAAACATGCGTGACTTAATGACAGCTTTAATGGATGTCATGAAGCGGGCTGAACACAGCACCAACCATCACATTCAATTAGATGCTTTATCCGTACGTGAAAAAATGACGTTTATTCTCGAAACTATGCAGGATAAAGAGCATTTTCTTTTTACCAGTCTTTTTGATCTGAGAGAAGGCCGCTTAGGGGTGGTTGTCACCTTCCTTGCCATGCTGGAACTACTTAAACAAAGTTTGATTGATTTTGTTCAGGCAACTGCGTTTGCGCCTATTTATCTTAAAACCAAAGCTGCATAGTTAGGCAGCTTGCTGTTGGGGCATTAATAGATGATGTACTCGAATGCCTGATAACCACAAAGCAGCAAAATAAATTAACATAGCCGTAGTTAATAAAAACGCAAGGTGTTCTATCCGCCAAATGGCACTACTTTGTATCCATACTGCTATTTCCCCAGTACCAAACCAGAGCCATATCGCAAGCACAATATTAGCTATTACGATGCGCGCACCAAATCCTTTCCAGCCTTCACGCGGATGATAATAACCACGCTGACGTAAAAAATAAAACAAACAGCCTGTATTGACTATCGCTGCTAATGAAGTGGCTAACGCAATGCCTGCATGAGCGAGCGGCCAGATTAAAATAATATTGAGTACAATATTCGTTACCATGGCAATGACAGCAATACGTACCGGTGTACGCATGTCGTGTTTAGCATAAAATCCTGCGGCTAATATTTTCACTAACATAAAGGGCACTATACCAATAGCAAATGCGGATAAACTTTTTTGCGCCATCAGCACTGAATGCCCATTAAAAATACCGTGTTGAAAAAGTGTCGATAGCATAGGACCTGCCATAATTCCAAGCACTACACCTGCAGGAACACCAACAAGTAATACAGCTCTAAGGGCCCAATCTAAGGTCAAAGAGAATGACTCTTCTGATTGGGTAGCATGATGACGTGATAAATGCGGCAAAATAATAGTAGAAATTGCTACACCAAACACTCCCAGCGGAAATTCCATTAAACGATCTGAATAATAAAGCCAGGAAATACTGCCCACCACTAGTAATGATGCGAAAATACTATCTACCATTAAATTTATCTGGCCAACAGAAACACCAAATAAAGCGGGTACCATCATTTTGAGTACGCGTCTCACTCCCGGATCACGAAAGTTTATGGTAGGACGCGGAAGCTTTTTGAGGCTTTTAAGAAAAGGCCATTGGAAAAGTAGCTGGATAACACCAGCAATAAATACACCCCAGGCAAGTCCTATGATAGGTTGCGCAAGCTGCGGGGATAACCACATCGCAGACCCTATCATTGCTATATTCAAAAACACGGGTGTAAAAGCGGCGACCCAAAATTTATGGTAAGTATTTAAAATGGCACCTGAAAATGCTGTCAATGACACCAGCATTAAATAGGGGAAAGTAATACGTAACATGGTGACAGCCAGATCAAAACGTTCGCCGTTGGTTGGGAAACCAAAACCAAATATGCGGATAATCCAAGGCGCACCTACTACACCCAAAATCGTGACGACTAATAGAGCTGCTGCCAATGTACCTGACATGGCATTGATAAACTGCTGTGCTTCTGCCTCAGATTTATTCTTTTGATATTCGGAAAGGACTGGCACGAAGGCCTGTGAAAAAGACCCTTCCGCAAACAAACGCCTCATTAAATTGGGTATTCTGAATGCAATGGAAAAAGCATCGAATTGAGCGGAAGCGCCAAAAAGTGCGGCAGTGACCATGTCACGAATAAACCCGAAAACTCGGGAAATCATGGTCATGCTAACTACTACAGATGTCGATTTAACTAAACTCTTGCTCACGATGATAAACCTGAAATTTAATGAGGATAATATACTACTAATA
>Ga0206929_1113_pt1 | contig 20525 bp, 20 predicted proteins | sample Alteio_BWOrgHeat_19_FD_152929 | JGI IMG/M metagenome (GOLD analysis project Ga0206929, IMG submission 152929) | Enriched cells from forest soil in Barre Woods Harvard Forest LTER site, Petersham, Massachusetts, United States -... | ecosystem: Environmental > Terrestrial > Soil > Temperate forest >...
ATCAGATAATCCCCGAATTGCAGGCAAAAATAAATCTTGGGTTTACTCAGACTTACAATAATGAAACCGTTGAATATCCGATCAGTGCCTGGTTACCGATATTCAACTTTACTACGGGTAGCTCAAATTTTTCGGACAATAACATCAAAACATGGATTACAGAACCTCAATTGATCTGGACCAAGCAAATAGAGAGTAATCAGCTCGAAATACTGATGGGAACAACATTTCAACAGGATAGAAGGCAGGGCTCAACATTACAGGCAACCGGTTATAGCAGTGATGCATTATTGGGAAATTTGGCAGCTGCTACTAACATAATCGCTGATCCTTATAATCCGCCATATGACATCTTATATAGGTATACGGCTTTTTTTGGCAGAGTGCATTTTGATCATAAGGGGAAATATATTTTCAATCTAACCGGACGAAGGGACGGAAGCAGTCGTTTTGGCGAAAACAAACAATTCGCCAATTTCGGAGCGTTGGGAGCAGCCTGGATATTTTCGAAAGAGTCATTTTTTAATAACCATTCGGCATTTCTTAGTTTTGGTAAACTGACCGCTAGTTATGGAATTACAGGTAATGACCAAATCAAGGATTACCAATATCTGAGTATCTGGCAACCATCATCCTACACTTACCTGGGGACGTCAGGATTATATCCCACAAACCTGGCGAATCAGAATTACGCTTGGGAAACAAATAATAAATGGGAAACGGGTATTGAACTTGGGTTTCTCAAAGATGCCATCTTGTTTTCCATCAGATACTATCATAACCGTTCTTCCAATCAACTGGTTGGATATTCTTTGCCTAGTATTACCGGATTCAATTCTGTTCAGGCCAATCTTCCGGCGATTGTCCAAAATACCGGTCTTGAATTTGAGTTGAATGCAACTGCTATTAAAAGGAAATCTTTTAGTTGGAATATTTCTTTTAATTTGACGGTTCCCCATAATAAACTTCTTGCCTATCCAAATATTGAAGGTTCGTCTTACGCCTCGGTGTATGAAGTGGGTAAATCTCTTTATACGAAAAAATTATTCCATTACACTGAGGTCGATCCTCAGACCGGGTTATATCAATTTGAGATTGTCAATAGTCAGCAAAACAGTTTTAGCCCTGTTTATCCTGATGATCTCCAGGCTATCAAACAGGTAGCCCGTACATATTATGGAGGTTTAACGAATACATTCAATTACAAAAACTGGAAACTGAGTGTATTCGTCCAGTTCGTAGAACAAACCGGATATAATTATATGGATACTGATTTCGGACCTCCGGGTTTTTCCGGAAATCAACCGACAGTCGTTTTAAATAGATGGCAAAAACCAGGCGATAAAACAAACGTGCAGAAATTTACTCAGGATTACAGCTCAGACGCTTATACTGCATTTAGTAATGCTCAGTATTACGGAGATAATTCTATCAGTGACGCATCTTTTATCCGACTGAAAAATGTTTCTCTTTCTTATCAGATTCCTTCGGGTATTTCTAAGAAAGCACATATACAGTCGATTCGTCTTTTCGTGCAGGGTCAGAATCTGATAACTTTTACAAATTACCTGGGGTTGGATCCGGAAAATCAAAGTGTGGAAAGCATACCGCCTTTGCGGATGATCGTAGCCGGATTACAAATTAGCTTATAAAATAATTTTATGAAATCATCCTTTTTGAATAAAAAAATATTGAGTAAAAATAAACCTTATTTTCAGCTGATTATATTCATATGTATTTTGGGTCCTGAATTTTCCTGTAAAAAGTTCGTCGAAATACCGCCGCCAACGGATCAGCTTGTAACCTCTACAGTATTTAGCAGTGATGCGACGGCTACCGATGCGGTACTTGGAATTTATATTTCCATGATGCAGGACAAGTTATTTGCAAGCGTAAATACAACGTTGTACACCGGACTCTCCTCAGATGAATTGACGGATTATTCCAATGATGCCGGACAGAAAGAGTTTTATACAAATAGTATAAATCCTTCTAATAGCGATAACGCTGGATTATGGAGTAATGCTTATCAATATATTTATGCTGCCAATGCCGTAATTGAGGGAGTCAACGACTCTTCCGCTGTCAGTGCTTTATTACGACCTCAGCTAAGGGCTGAAGCAAAATTTATCAGGGCTTTCTGTTATTTTTATCTTACAAATCTTTTTGGAGATGTACCTCTCATTACGCATACTGAGTACCTGGCGAATACAGAAGCCGCAAGAATATCACGAAATGAAATCTATTTACAAATCATTGAAGATCTGAAGGAGGCACAGACATACCTGCCTGTTGAATACCTGGACGCCAATAATAGTCCAACATCGGAGCGGGTAAGACCCATCCGGTTTGCCGCTTCAGCATTGCTGGCACGGGTATATTTATTCCAGAAAGACTGGTCAGATGCTGAGGGGGCTTCCGATGATGTAATAAACCAGACGGATTTATATTCACTAAGTAGTGACTTAAATGCTGTTTTTTTAAAAAATAGTACTGAATCAATCTGGCAGTTGCAACCCGTTAATCCAAATTGGGACACTTTCGAAGGCTTGATATTCATTCTTACAGGGACGCCGTCGGGGTCATTCGCAACTGCATTGACGAACTCGCAATTGAATTCATTTGAACCTGGCGACATGCGCAGGATCAACTGGGTTGACAGCGTTATGGCTTCCGGAGATACATTTTATTATGCTTTTAAGTATAAAATTGCCACGTACGATCCTAATGTGCCTGAATATTCTATGGTTTTCAGGCTGGCGGAACAATATCTGATTCGCGCTGAATGCCGGGCGGAACAAAATAATTTATCCGGAGCCGCTGACGATCTGAATATGATACGAAACCGCGCCGGGCTTCCCAATACAACTGCATCAGACCTTTCATCTTTTCGTACTGCTATTCTCCATGAACGACAAACCGAATTATTTGTGGAATGGGGTCATCGGTGGTTTGATCTCAAACGAACTGGAAATGCGGGCAACGTACTGTCTATAGTAAAACCGAATTGGTCTGCAAATGATTCACTTTACCCTGTCCCGATTACCGAGATAAAAAACGATCCGAACATTTCACAAAATCCGGGGTATTAGAATATCTTCTAATAAATTTTTCAAATAAATTTTATGAATTGGTTCATAAAGGCTGTTATTTTTATTTCAATTTTTGTTTTTATACAATTAAAATTAATTGGACAACCGTACAATGGATTGGCTGATCTCCAAATAGGAAAACCTGGTCCGGACATTATCTTAAAAAATATCGAACATTTTAAATCCAGTCAAAAATCGCTAAGGGATTTCAGGGGAAAATGGCTGATCCTTGATTTTTGGTCTTCCGGTTGCGCTTCCTGCGTGGCGTCCTTTCCCGGACTCAATCAGATGCAGAAAACGTATGCTGACAAGGTTCAGATTATTCTCCTGGGTAGAGATGATAAATGGATAAGGCCGATGTATGAAAAATTCCGCGTGAGGCAAAACCTGGAACTGCCAATTATTTTTGACACGATACTATTCAAGTATTTTGATGTTTTTAAAGTTCCGTATACAATTATACTGGACGAAAAGGGAATTTGCAGGGCGATTACTTCTGCCCTGACAGAAAATAATCTTACTGATCTCATGGATGGCAAAAATCCTGTGTTATTTAAAGCAATGACTAAAAAACAGGAAGATAGTACAGAAAAAGATTTTGATTTTGACAAGCCTCTGTTGATTGGAGGAAATGCGGGTGGTGATTATGATTTTTCTTACCGTTCGGTATTATTTCCATGGAAATCCGGGATCACCTCTATCGATATGGAATTTGGCGATCATGTTGGTAATATGATGCAATTTACCGGAGTGCCGCTCTTCAAGTTGTACGCTTTTGCTTATGGAGACACCGTTACGAACATACCTATTCCATATCGGAGGAATTCATATGAAACGTGGTATGGTCATCCCAAATTGGAGCTAAAAGATAGTTCTGAATTTGAGTATGATTATAAATTGGAAAAGAATATCTTTTGTTATAGTGAAACTGTGCCTCCGTTGAAAGCCAGTAACAAATTTTTGCAGGAGTCAATGCAAAGAGATTTACAAACGTATTTCGGCTATGATGTGAAAATTGAGGATCGCATGGTTGCCTGTTGGAACCTGGTTGTTACAGATATTGCTGCAGCCAAATTAAAAACAAAAGGCGCCAAAACGGAGATAATATCGGACGACAGAGATGGCCAGGCCGGGAAAAAATTTGTCAATGTGCCTGTTTCGTATATCATTTATGACATATGGTATTATCATCAAACGGATCTGCCATTTTTCGATGCCACGGGCATAGTTGGTAATATTGATCTTAATCTGGATAGTATAATGACAGATTTAAACGCAATAAAAGAGGCATTAAATAAAAGCGGATTAGATCTGGTGAAAAGCGAAAAGAAAATGAAAGTCATAGTGATTCGGGATCCGATAAAATAATCGAATCATCGGGGACTATTATTCCTTACAATTAGTAATCATTGCCCCTTTTTCCTTGCCGGCGTCTGTAAAGCAAATGCAGTTTCCTGCTTGGATTCTGAGAGTACGAAAAAGCTTTGTACCGTGCCGATGTTTGCAATCGCCGCGAGTTTGTTCAGCCTCTGGGAAAAAGAACTCTTGTAAAATATCAAAAAATTCCAACGCACATTTATTAAGTGACGAACGCGCAAAGGGCTTCAACTTTACGTTGATAAGGTTATAATCAGCGTAGTAACTAATATAATTGTAATTGATATTCTAAATCTACTGATTCAGTTCAAAAAATCTTTATTGATAATGATTATAAAAAACCCCCGCATAAGCGAGGGCTTCCAATAATTGCGCTACAGACGCAACTATTGTTCTCCGGTAACGGTGATCTGACTCACACCACTCAGCACGGTTCCGGCAAGAGCGAGATAACTGGCAATCGTTGTTACGATCGCAGGTAATGCAACAGGAGAGGCCATAATACCCGCGCTAACCGCGGCCAGGACCAATCCTATATTTCTCAGCTTCTGAAAGAACGTGGGCGTGGGTGATGCGGCCCTTTCAAGCAGATTCATATTTCTCAGATTTGATAATTAAGAATACTTGTTCGTGCCGGTCCAGGGCACCGTACACCAGGCTGGTCAGGGTTTCCAGCGCCATCCTGGAACGGAGGCCCATTCCGGCACCGGTTATAATTGACACAGGAGCAATACAGCCTTTTAGTTCTTTTAATGCATCATTTGCAGGATGAATGAGAATAAAATTTCTCTTCGGCACATTCAAAACCTGCAAATGCCGGTTAAACTTCGGGCTCCATCTTTTTACCAGTTCATAGGTTCCCTCAGGAATGCACGATACCCGTGTGTGGTTGTTCTTCCAGGGAAGTTCAATGCTGTACATCATCAAACGATCCTGGTAAAGAATCTTTCCGTTGGTCGCTGCAGGGAGATATGTTCTGATAAGCTCCAGTTCCATTATTCAAATTTTTAAAACCCCCGTCCCGCTTTACGGAGCAGGAACAGGGGTGGTTTGGATCAAGAATTAATGTCGCTGGTGGTTGATCGATGACCGTTGATCGTTGACCGTTGACCGTAATCCATTAAGCTTTACGTTTCACGCTTAACGCTTGCTTTGACCCGGGTTTCTCACAGGGAGGATTTTAGAATCCATATCTATGACAAAATTGCCACACAAATATGCATTGATGCGGAGGCCGCATTTCAGAGTTCGGTTCCGAACTCGGATAGAATTCTTTAAAAAATATTTGAATTATTTTTCAACAAATTGATTATCATCAAAATCGATGGAGAAGAATGTATCTTGATTTTTATACTCTGGAAGAGGATACAGAAATGATCGGTGAATCCGATCGATTTCGAAGATTTGGCAAATTGTTTTTGTTTGCGGCATATGCATTCTGTATGAAAAATGGAATGGTTTTAATCTTGATGCAAATTCTGTTGGGGTTCCGGCGGGATCCCATTGCTGTGCCGCAACGATTCAGCAATAACTCTGCAATAAATCTGCAACAATACTGCAACAATGCTGCAATAGTTCTGCAATAACACTGCAACAATCCTGCAACAACTCCGCAATAAATCAGCAAGCGTTCTGCAACCCATCCGGGAGGCTACCCGAACGCTATCAGGGCGCATATGCCGGGTTTTAAGGATGATTTAAATCCGGGAATCAGAAAAAATAAAAAAAATCTTTTCGAGTTCGGAACCGAACTCTGAAAAGTCGCCTTCTGTATGTTCCATATTTGTGTTGTCAGTCGGGTTTCCGGCATTTGCGGGAATGAGGGGCTTCGGCAAATAATAGACCCTGCCATTTTCTCAGGTGATGCAACGCATAAACTTCGCTGACGACAATTCAATTTTCTAAAAACTAAAATCCGAATCAAATGGGAACAATTGAAAAGGGCTTTATGGGGGGGTTCAGAGGCCTCCTGGGCCCGGCTGTGGGAAGTAAATGGAAGGGTAAGGCGGTAATCAAAAGCCGGCCTCCAAAAAAAAGAACCGGTCCGACTTCTGATGCGCAGTTACAGCAGCAGGCAAAGTTTACTTTGATCGTCGCATTTCTGAAACCGCTCAGGACCTTGCTGAATCTGACGTATAAAAAGGCCGCCGCCACCGATATGTCGGGGCTTAACAAGGCTTTTTCGGCAAATAAGGATGCGGTGACCGGTGTATATCCGGCATTTGCAATCGACTATGCCAAAGTTGTCCTGAGTTCTGGTACCATCCTGGGTGCTGATGTAGCATCAGCTGCTTCAACAGTGGCAGGCAAGGTGGTATTTACCTGGACCGATAACAGTGATGGTGTTGATGCACTCAGCTCGGATATTGCTTATGTAGCGGTGTATAGTGAGCAATTGAAACGCTGGGTACAAAATGCGAAAATCGCACCCAGAAATGCCGGCACCGCCACAATCGATGTGCCTGCGTTCAGCGGTAAAGCGGTTCAGACCTATATCGGTTTCATGACTGCCGACCAAAAGAAAATCTCGCCAAGCCTGTTTACAGGAGCGGTGAACGTTTTATAGGGTCAGGATAAGCGGATGGAATCCGCAGTGAACATGAGGGCCGCCTCGGGCAGGCGGCCCCTTTTAAAATCAATTATTTCTAACCATTCAAAATTTAATAATGGCAACTCTTAAAAATGGGCTATTTGGCCAATTCAGCGGGAGAATAGGTGGCGTTGTAGGCACTTCATGGAAAGGTAAACAGGTCGTAAAAAAACTACCAGCCCGAAGAAAAACAGGGCCCACTCCGGCTCAGTTGCAGCAACAGGCAAAATTTTCTCTTCTTATGGGTTTTTTAAAACCGATAAAATCAATATTGGAAAAGGCATTCGAAAAAACAAAACTCCCAATGACTGCTTTAAATAAAGCAATGTCCGATAATCAAAATGCTGTCACTGGCATTTATCCTGATTTTAAAATGGATTATGCAAATGTGACCTTATGTAAAGGGGCTATCCGAAACCCGGATGTACTAAAGGTGGCAGCCAGTTCTGAAGGCAAATTGATTTTATCAATAAACAGAAGTTCGCTATACAGTGTAGCAGCGATCTGGACCTTATTTTATATTGCAGCTTATGAGGAAGAATCACGACGGTGGGTATATGTAATAAACCCTGAACCAGCTGATGACAAGACCTATGAACTCGATCTTAGCCGGTTCCGTTCAAAATCCTTTCATACTTATGTCGGTTTTATGCCTGCTACCGGTAATTCTACGATCAGCCTGTATACCGGAATGATTACTGTTCTGTAGATAAGATCATACAAAGGCTACCTGAATGCCAAAACCCTTATCCGTAAGGGTTTTTTCTCTAATTAACATTCTCGCTCTAGATGTCATCAATTTTTTTCAGATACGATTCTCTTAACATATCTATGAATAAAGCGTATCCTGTTTTTCGTGACATGATCTCCTGAAATGATCTGTAAATATTCCCGATATGGATGTTAAATATCCGTTCAAAATATTCAGTTATTGCTTTAACATCCGCTTTTCCATGATTAAACGCTTTCACTTCTTTCAATGCATAAATGATTTCAACCAGGCTTATTTTTGAAAGTGTCCAGGTAAGTCTATTACCGTTATCAATGGCCGGCACGCCGGTTTGTTTATTTTCCTGTATACTCAGGTGTAATTCATGCTCCAGCCTTGAATATGCCAGAAATTTGGCCAGTATGCCACAATAGACGGTGGGTGAAGCAGGATCCATAATCGAATTGATCTGATATACTCTTTCCCTGTTCATCGGACTCTTCCTCAAAAAATAAATACGATCGAGGTCCGTTTTCCCGTCGCGACAATATTCATAGAAGTCTTTTTGCTCATTTCTAAAATTTTCAGCTTTTGTAAACATGGAATCATAAAAATCATACATCGCTTTTTCTGATCCTTTCTTTTCAATGCAACCCCATTCCATCACATGCGAATAGTAGATATACAACGACAGTGTTTCCGGCAAAACGGATTTGAAAAAAAGAATTTCATCTTTATCTGAACCAAACGTATAGGATTTTAATTTGTGTTTGATCTTTTCTATTGCTGTGGTGATTAAATCAAGCCGATGGTCCTCGAGATTTTTCGGACTATAATTTTTATCGAGAACTTCGAGTTTTGAGATGAGTTCTTCATGTAATTTTTGTGTAAAGACTATCATAATTAATATTTCAAAGGTTAAAAAACGGTGATTGTTAATGTGATTTAACGATATGAAATAATTAAAAAAATGTCTCAAAAAAATATATTTATTTTTTGAAAAAAATTGGGTGTTTTCAGCTTCTGAACCCTTAGCAAATATTTTTTACGCCATTGGGTAGTTTTGGAGATTCGACCCTTAGCAACAATTTTTAAAGTCATTGGGTATTTTTGAGCGTTGAACCCTTGGCAAAAATATTTTCAAACTGACCGGGCGTTTTTGGCTCTTCAGGTGTTTACATATTTATTATACTGAACCGACGCAGTTAATATGACCAGATGTTACTTTTGTTTCAGGCAGAGGTCCCAGCTTTTATTTTGGAGTTGCGTAAGTGAAGCTTGTGTTGAAGGGGACTGAAGGACGTGAACCGGTGACAGGTAAGGGTTTTCATGTATGTGTTTACTCTGCATTGTAATAGCTGGGTATTTGGGAAGCAGTGTATGGTTGTCTCCACGAAAAATTTGCGGGTAGCCCGGACGAAATTCCGTAGTTATACGGAGCGGAAGGAATATGGAAATATTAATTTCAGATCACCTGTTTTGCAGGTATGCTGAAATTCGATTGTTAACCCCATGCAACCTCACCTTCCTCCCAATCTGATAGGAGAATTCAATAACGGTAATGAAAAAGTCCTTGGGAGAGTATCTGTATTGCTCATTCCGCGTATTATCGAAATCATACATGAACAGATGGACGGATCATATAGTGCGCCGGACCTTGCACAGGAGGTTTTTTTAAAATTTTTCAAAAAAAAGCGAAAGTATGGTACGATGCGCCGCCTGGAAAATTATGTTCGGAAAGTTGTCATCTCCGTCTGCTCTAATGAGAAGAAAAAAAGAAAATCCCGCCAGTCACATGCCCCCAAAATAAGCAACTACCTGGCAGATGTTCAAAGTCGCAACATAGAAAACCGGAGAAACATCCGGATCTTTCAACAATTGACGGACCTGGCAGTCGAAATGTTGCCACCCAGGAGCAAAATGGTTTATATTCTTTATTGTGAAGGGCTGAGTATTAAAGAGACAGCAGAACGGATGCAAATCAGTATAAGCACGGTAGAAAACCTGAGAAATTTTCTTTTTAAAAAATTGAGAATTGAATTTGATGAAAAACCCCGCGATACAGGCACTCAAATATTCTGGTGGATTTGTATTCCGTTTCTGATTTTTTATATGCTGGTTCAAAAACTGTTCTCATGAACGACGCAAACAGAATCGGCATATTATTGTTTCTTTATTCCCGCAGGGAATTAACGATTGATCATGAGAAAGAGTTATTGGAATGGCGTTCACTTTCTCCGGAGAACGAACAGTTATTTAAAGAAATAAGTGATCCTGAATTCGTTCGCCGGGTGATGAGTGATTTTTATAACGAACGGGAGGAGGTTTTTGACAAATTGAAGCCGAAGTTTTCTTTCCTGGCTGATACCAACTGGTATGATACAAATGAAACCATTAACGGCCCTGTTTTGAATAACCCGGATGAAGAGATGCAAAGGAATTCTCCCGAAAAAGATATTTCGGAATTGGGTAACTCAAAGATGGAGTTTTGGAACACTCTTTTGGAGAAGGGAAAAATTTCAGGTGAAAAGGTACTTTCTAACAGCGATGCAGCGGATCATTTGGATGGGCCGGTTCGTAATAAAAAGAAAAAGCCTGGTCGTATGATAAGAATACTAAAAAGAACAGCTATCAGTATCGCCGCTATAATCCTGATCGCGATAACGTTGAATTCGATTTTGGGTGATAATGATGAGCCGGAAAGATTCCAGGTCTCCATGGGATTGCCGGGTAAGCCCGAATTTAAACTGGATGAATTTCATCGTGGTTATTTGGAAGGTTGGGCCGATATCAGTTATGGAAAAACTGAAAAAGGAGAAAGGTTGCGTATTTTCTCAGAAATTAAAAAGGCGCCCAAAGATGCAATGTATTATATCGTAACTTATAAAAGAAATGAGTCCATTCTGAAATTGCCCGATGGAACCATACTATGGATGTACCCGAATAGTTCCATTCACTTTCCGGCCCATTATTCCAGCGATACCATACATCTTGAGGTAAAAGGAAAAATCTATTTCGAGTTTTCTTCGACAAAACATTTGATCATTACAAAGGATACCTCGATGCAGGAATATGGCGACGACAAAGGCCTGCAACCCATACCTAATGACATCGTGATAGAGCCCTCGAAGGCGGCTTGTGATATTACCGCACGTTCACAGGACAGTACGGTGACTGTTAATATGCTCAGCGGATCGATGCTTGTTTCTTTAAAAAATCAGCCTGAGGCACAACCCATACTGCTCGAAGCAGGCAAACAAATAACGGTCGGTCAAACCATGCATTTGCAGGGACAGTCTTCGGACAGTTTAAATATCCTGTCTCTTAAAAACGGTGAGATATACTTTAAAGATGCCAGTTTAAAGGAAGTCATGGATATCATTCCTCAGTGGTATGATGTAACGGAAGTGCGATATGAAGACGGGGTAAATCGGGATCAGAAAATATCACTACACGTGCCATTGGGATCCAGGCTGTCTGACATTTTTTTTGAACTAAAAAAGCAGGGAATTTCTGTGGTAGAAGATGGGAAAATGATTTGGGTTAGTAAATAATGGGTGTTGGTCTGCCTGCGGAGCCGTCATCTCGGTTTAAAATCAGGGAATAGGTTTAATTTTCTGTTAGAAAAATATCTTTAAAGTCGCTCCGGTACACGGCACCGACCGGGAGTACAGCGCCGGACTTAGTCGTAATCTGATGGCTCTCCACTGCAAAGATCTTGTTCTTTGCCACCAGGAAGGATTTATGCAGGCGTACAAATTGATCCATCGGTAATAATTCACTAAGTCCGCTGACCGTTAAACGCACACTGATATTTCCATCTGCGGTATGAAAAATGATATAATTACCTAATGTTTCCAGGTAGTCTATCTCATCAATACGAATCCGGTAAGTTTTTCTTCCGCTTCTGACCGATATTAAATCACTCGCATCATTTGTAGCCCTGTCAAGCGATTCACTGGCCTTTATCGCCGACCGCAATTTTTCAACGGCTTTCAAAAAGCGTGGTAATGCGATGGGCTTTAACAGATAATCAATGGCGCATATTTCATAACTCTGCAACGCGTACTGGGGATAAGCGGTAGTAAATATAATAGGAACATTTTTCAGAAGACCGGATATTTGCAACCCGTTCATATCGGGCATGTTGATATCGAGAAAAAGACAGTCCGGGCGATTCATTTTCAGGAAGGCCATGGCTTCCAGGGGTCTGTCAAAGGCAGCCAGCATGTCCAGATCAGGTATTTTGTTTACATACCGTTCTAATATTTCTATGGCTTTTGGCTCATCATCAATTATAACGCATTTCATTGTTGGTAATCTTTAGCAATATGGTATAAAATCCGTTCTCTTTTTTAATATCGAGTTCGTGTTTGCCATGATAAAGCATTTCCAGTCGCCTTTTGACATTGTTAAAACCAATGCCTCTTTCTTCGAAATGGTTTATCACACGGGAATGATCCGTGTTCCTGACCCTGCATATCAATTGAGCATGTTCCGTAAACAATTCAATGTCAATCCGTGAGCTTTTGCCGGATGCAATGCCATGTTTAAAGGCGTTCTCGACAAATGGTAACAAAATGACAGGGGCAATCGTTATACCGGAAAGGCTTTGTTCATTCGGGTTAAAATGCACTGTAATATTTCCATCCTGCCGGTAACGAAGCAGTGTCAGACCGATATAACTTCGAATGCATTCAATCTCCCGCTGAACCGGTACGGTGTCAGCCTGGCAATCATAGAGTACATACCGCATCATTTCGGAAAGTTGTAAAATACCATCTCCGAGTGCGTTTATATCGTTCGCCTGCCCCATGGAATACAAATTGTTCAGCGTATTTAAAAAAAAATGCGGACTGATCTGCGCTTTTAAGAAATTGAGTTCGGTTTTTAATTGTTCTTCAGCTATTTTTTTCGACTGTTCTACTCTTTTGTCCCATTCCCGCATTTTAGACCATGTAAAAGAAATGGCAAACGCGATGAACCACATCAATATCTCGGGCCATATAAACAAACCAACAGGCGGCCGGTTAACCTGCCACAGTCTGCCCGCAATAAGAATAACCAGCCATTCCGTAAGGACGAGAAATAAGATAGCAGAACATAGGAATAAAACATATTTCAATTTATCTTGACCATCGTATAAATATTTTTGCCGTAAAAAAACATGTAAGTAAAAAAACACGGCTTTGAAGGCCAGGACAATAATGAAAAAAGGCAGGAAAGTATGGATCTCTATAATTTCAGTAACGGTTCTCTCAACACGGGAAAATTTTCTAAGCTCCGTTCTGAAAATCTGGTTGAAGATATAGACGACGATCAACCATGCAAGTATATGGAGAGTGATCGCAATTCCATTTTTTATGGTTTTTGTTTTGACCGGCATGATGCAGGATAAGATTAATCGCCGAGTTTTTTTAGAATATTTTTCACTTTGATATTTGCAGGGTCAAGTTCCAGTACTTTGGCGTAATTTTTACGCGCGTTCTCTTTATCGCCATTCATCAGGTAAGCTTCTGCCAGGCTGTCGTACACATTGGCTGTATCCGGAAAGAGGGTCACGTTTATTGCAAATAACGCTATGGCGATGTCGGTCTTTCCTTTTTGCAGGAATTGATATCCGTAAAAATTCAGAAAATGATCATCATACGGTTTACGATCCTGTGCACATAATGCCCGTATATTTTGCCTGATATAATCAGTTCCTTTTTCCTGTATGATTTTGTATAAAGTTACCACAAAGGGATATGAGAACGGTGGATAGCTCCCGCCTTTCAATATGGCTCCAATCCGTTGTGCTATCTGAACTGCCGATTCGCCCATATTACACATCACCACATAGTCTACTCCATTATTTCCGAAACTGATCACAGCATTCCATTGCGGCGTACCACCGGCGAAAGTGCCCGGAAGGCGGTAACGGTAGCCGGAAGGCAAGAGGTTATTGCCCTTTGCTTCGGTAAAAATCAGAAGATCATGCACATTGGTATAAACGCCACCAGCGGGTTGGCTGTTGGAGATATCGTCCGTAGTTATTTTATTGCCCTCGAAATCAATCATATAGCCAAAAGCACGGTTTGCTTTCGCTGCTTTTTCGGCTCTTGTATAGTATATGTCAGTCAATTTTAGCGGTACCGCAATCCTTTCATGTAAATTCTCTTCATAAGATTTGCCTGTAACTTTCTCAATAACAGCACCGAGTACGGCATACCCGGAATTAGAGTATTGCTGGCCGGTACCCGGCTCAAACAGCAAAGGTTGATTTTTGATAATATTCAGTAAATCATTCAAACTAAAATCAGTTTGTTCAATGCGCCGGAATTCAGGACTGCCAAAATAATCTCCCAAACCCGAGCGCATATCCAGTAACTGCTGTATCGTTATTTTGTTTCCGGTTTCAGGTGGAAATAAAGAAAGGTATTTGCTTAATGGTGAGTCATAGGCAAGCCTTCCTTCTTTGGCGAGCTGACGAATCATTTCCTCCGTAAATTGTTTTCCTATTGAACCGATATTATAGAGTGTACTATCAGAAATAGCTTTTTGTGTTCGCCAGTCAGCATAACCAGCCTCTTTTTTATAAATTTCCTTACCGTCACGTGTTATGACGACTACCCCTGAGAATATTCCTTTGTTTATAGCATCGCTTAGTAAAGTATCTGCCTTGTCAGTAAGACTATCCCGGCTGTATTGAGCTGGTAGTGAAAGAGAGATGATCAGGGTCGACAGTACGGCAAACAGGTTTTTAAATCCGCTCATGGTATAAAAATTAATACGGATAAATATAGGTTGCCGTAACGGGGAAATAAAAGTTCAGGGATGAACAGATGAATTGTGTGATAAACAATTCAGATGGTCGTCGTCACGCACTGTCAGGGCGTAAAAAGTTTTATATAGATACGGTCAGATTTTTAAGTCCCGGTCTCTTTCTAAACCAATATGGCTGTATTATTTTATTTTGCTTTTTTGACAGGTACAAAAATATTGCCGCCGCCACCATGCAAAACAACGTTGCCTGTATAGAATTTTCGGGCCCGAATTCTCCCCCTGTTAAAAGGACCGGACCGCTAAATTTACTTGTAAGTAAACTTTTGTCTATTACATTGCCTGAAATGACGGCACCAAAAATTCCGACCTCCATAAAATTCCACGCAAAATGCAAAAATATCGGGAGCCAGAGACTCCTTCCGTACATATAGGAACTGCCAAGTAAAACACCTGCCTGAAGCGCGATCGCTATAACCGAGTAAACGGAACTGTTCGGATTGGCCATGTGAATTAAGCCAAACGTACACGCTGATATGATCAGGGCAATGATACTTCCAAGTTTTTCTTCCAGTATCCGAAACAAAATTCCCCTGAATAATATCTCCTCAAAAACAGCACTTGTAACAGAGATACCCAACCCCGGTAAAATATAGGAGAGGGGGTTTATCCTGATGATTTCAAAACCACCGTTGATATAAATAATGAAGATCACGAGGCTTTGCAAAATCATCCCGGTTAAAAAGCCTATGGCCGAATTTTTATAAAAATGAAATTTTAACTCCGAAATTTCTCTCCGCTCGTACAGTTTAAATAATAGTGTGTAACTGATCAAAACAAAAAGAGCGACTAAAACACCTGTCAGGATTCTTTTATATTCCTCACTAATATCCAACCCATTCGTGATAGTCTTACCCAGGAGAGTCGCCAGAAAAGCTGCCCCGATACATACCAACATTCCGATTATGATTTTTGAAATGGGGAAGAACAGAATTTTTTTAAAGACCGGTTTGGCTGCCATGTTGGTTATTTTTTATTTTTATTTTTCTCAGTAGCCTCAGTGCAAAAATGATCACCAGGTATATACCGACCGTAGCGGCAAACATTATTGGAATGAACCAATAGCCCAGTAATTCCTTTGCATGATCAGGGGTCGAAATATACCCAAATGAAAATGTTCCTTTGTCTGATGTAAAATATCCGACCTGGTCTGGACGAATTATTTTTAGTATAGCCAATATGGGAAAACAGATCAACAATACATATAATAAGAAGAGAATGAGATAGGTTACACCATTACTGATATTCAGGACTAATGCCTGAAATAAATGCTTTGGATTATACGTTCTGGTAGCCTGGTCGATTTTCTTTGAAGCGACAATTTCTTTTAAAGTCTCTTCCGGCGACCCCAGTCTGTCGAGCACATCCAGCAATGGTTTCATTTCATCCTCGGAGCCGTGATCGGTCAGAAATTCGTAAATATGGCTGTTTACTTCCATCAGGCATTCCTCCTGGTCCCTGACAGGTAACGTCCTGACGGCTTTTTTACATCGTTCCATATAGGAGTTATACACTCTTTTTGCAGATATTTCCTTAAAAGAAATCATTTTCATATTTGTCATTTAACTTTTGATGCCAATAGAGATAAAGAAGATTTCATCTCCTTAAGCGTTTTTTTACCTGGGGGAGAGACGGAATAATATTTTCTCGGGATTCCAGATGGTTGCTCAACCCATTTGTGCGTTAATTGACCATCCCGCATTAATCTGATGAGCAGCGGATAAAGAGTACCCTCGGCAACATCGATTCCGAAAACGGATTTTAACTCCTGGATCAATTCATAGCCATAGCAACTCTTTTTTTCAAGGATGTATAATGCGCATAAGGGCAATAATCCTTTTCGTAATTGAGATTGCCAGTTATTCAGGAAATCATTTTTCATGTGGCAAAGATACGACATAATACATAGTATAGCAATGTATTTTTCTTAAGCGTTCAGATTTTACAAGTTTATTCGGCGTTTTTATTGAATAATGCACTCGCTTTAGTTCCGTTTTTTTGACACCTCGTTAAAACTTTCGTCTGATACCCGCGCCTGCCAAGTGTGCCAGTTTAAAGGAAGTGATGGATATGATTCCTCAGTGGTATGATGTGACTGAAGTGCGATATAAAGACGGGGTAAATCGGGATCAGAAAATATCATTACACGTACCATTGGGATCCAGGCTGTCTGCCATTTTATTTGAATTAAAAAAGCAGGGGATTTCTGTAGTAGAAGATGGAAAAATGATTTGGGTTAGTAAATAATGATATTTATTAAATTCAAATTGACAGACGAAAATTCGTGACATGATTAAAGCGCTTTGTTATTCCTTGGGTGTCTACTTATTCAATGACTTTTACTTCAGTTGCAATTGCTAAATCTAAAGGTCTTAATAATTTCTTCCATGCTGCACGTAAAATATCAATAAATCCGATGAATGTAAAAACAATCTGCAGGAAAATGGTGATGCAGAGCGCCAGATGACTGCTGAAAAAACATAAACAAAATACTAATCCGTATGAAATGAGTGCCGTTCTGGCAAGCCTCATGATGGCCGCATGAATTACAATTCGGTTGTTTCCTTCGACCTGCACTAAACCTGCGTAATAAGAATACATCCAATGCAAAGTCGCAAGTAATACGATGAAAAAGATATTGAACACATAGAATCCAACAGCTACTTTTGACCACAAGTGCTCGCTCAGAAAAGAGGTTGAGAATGGAAGTAACGACACAAACAGGAAATAGAAAACTGCTATTATATTTCCATTTCTGTCGGAAGTGCGAATATAATTGAATTGATTCATGAAAACTGCCCAAAACTGGCCGGCCAGTGAAAAGGAAAGTACATACGTCAATATTTTCGGCAACGTATGCATTAACGCAGACCATAAATGGGTTTCAGTAGTCATCTCACCAAAAGGAATCCGGATATCGAGTACAAGCAATGTCATTGCTATGGCAAAGACACCATCCGATAGCGCCTCGATTCGGTGTGGTCGTTGTTTATGGAAAGCGACTCGCTCGCCAAAGACTTTTAATATGTTCATAGAATAATTATTAGTAATTCTTCACTGCTACTTAATCAGTATGTAATCTTCGAATTATTTGGTAAAACTATTTTGCTTTCAGATGATATTGAATTGCCAAACAGGCAACTGGACGGATTAGATGTTGAATTGGACATTTTCTACATTAAAATGGAATTGAAGTGCAAGACACTAATCGTGGACGGGAATTCATACAAGAAAATATCAATACAGTCTAAAAACTTCGGGTTAATAAATGTCAGTTTCGGAAGTCAGTTGGTCCATTTACCGGTTTGATGGTTGGATAGAGGCTAACGTCATAGATAGCTTTGATGAAACATTTCTAAAAATTTAAAAATTAAAATCATGCAAAAGATCAAAGACGTTTTAACAGGTATTATGATGACCACGGTATCTTCTATCGGATACACACAAACGGGCCCTCCTGCCGTCGTCAGTTCTTCTGAAGCTATCGTGCCTTATCATTTTAAAATCCCCAGGGAGGCGCTGGACGACCTCAGAAAAAGAGTAGTGGCAACAAGATGGCCGAGTAGGGAAACTGTTAACGATCCGTCCCAGGGGGTCCAGCTGGCAACCATGCAAAAACTCGCCATGTATTGGGCAACTGATTATGATTGGCGCAAAGTGGAAGCGAAACTAAATGCATTGCCGCAGTTCACGACCAGGATAGATGGCGTGGATATTTATTTTATCCACGTTCGTTCGAAAGAAAAAAATGCAATGCCGATCATCATTACACATGGCTGGCCAGGTTCAGTCATTGAACAAATGAAAATCATCGGACCCTTGACTAACCCCGTTGCCTATGGGGGAAAAGCTGAAGACGCTTTTGACGTCATCATACCTTCCCTTCCTGGTTACGGTTTCTCGGGTAAACCAACCACTACCGGATGGGAACCTGTTCATATCGCAAAAGCCTGGATAGAACTGATGAGGAGACTTGGATATAAAAAATATGTGGCACAGGGTGGAGACTGGGGAAATGCAATTTCTGAAATCATGGCATTGATGGCGCCTCCGGGATTACTTGCCATACATACCAACATGCCCGCAACAGAACCTGCATATATTTCAAAAGCACTGGCGTCAGGTGTCATGCCGGATGGTCTTTCAGATGATGAAAAGAATGCCTATCAACAATTAGACTTATTTAATAAGAAGGGTTTGGGTTATGCCATTGAAATGGGTAACCGTTCACAGTCACTTTATGGGATTGAGGATTCACCCATCGGACTGGCAGCCTGGATTCTGGATCATGATGCACGTAGTTATGATCTTATTGTTCGCGTTTTTGACGGGCAAAAGGAAGGTCTTTCCAAAGATGATATTCTCGACAATATTACTTTGTACTGGCTGACCAAATCCGCCATCTCTTCTGCGCGGCTGTATTGGGAAACATTTCAGATTTCGAAGAGTGGGTTTTTCGATCCGAGAAACGTTACAACTCCTGTTGCGGTGAGTGTTTTCCCGGATGAAATTTATGCAGCGCCGAAAAACTGGGCAGAAAAGGCGTATCCTAATCTGATCTATTTCAATAAGGTTGCTAAAGGCGGTCACTTCGCCGCCTGGGAACAACCCGAACTTTTTGCAAGTGAAATGCGTGCTGCGTTTAAGACAGTTCGTTAAATGGAGAATTAATATAGTCAGTTCAGGGTCTTAACAGGGATGGAGTAGTAATCTTCATCCCTGGTTCGACCTGAATGACTAGCTAAATGAATTTAAAATTGAAACCGTGAAAACCACAAGCATATTTACAAAGACAAAATGGAAAATTGATCCCTTCCATAGCTATATAGGTTTCAGGGTGAAGCATCTCAAGTTTTCAAACCTGAGGGGACGTTTCAATGAATTTGACGCAAGCATATATACTGATGGAGAAGATTTCATGACGGCCCGGATTGATTTTTGGTTAAATCCTGCTTCTATTTATACCGCTGATGAGAAGAGGGATGCGCATTTAAAGAGCGTTGATTTTTTTGATGTGGAAATATTTAAAGTGATCAATTTCTGTGCAAACAGGTATGAAAATTCTGCTGAAGATGGCAGATACGAAATGTATGGAGATTTGACAATAAAGGGTATCAAAAATGAAATTAAACTGGAAGTAATCTTTAGCGGAATAGTCAGAGATCCTATTGGTAATGACAAAGCTATATTTAATATCGGCGGACGGATGCATCGTAAAGACTGGGAATTAAATTGGAATGCCGCGCTGGAAACAGGTGGTGTTTTAGTGAGTGAGAATATCTGGATTGAATGTGAAGTGCAATTAATAAAACAATAACTTTTATTTATGGGTATCGATTGGTTTAAAATTGAAAATATCAGTGAGACGGATACTCCATTCCTGGCTGTATTTCCGGAAAGGGTCGGGGAAAATATTCGGGCTTTAAAAGAAATTGTTCCGGATACCAGGCGTCTGAGACCGCATGTAAAGACAAACAAATCAGCTCAGGCGGTGACCATGATGATGGAAGCGGGTATCTCGAAATTTAAATGCGCAACGATTGCAGAAGCAGAAATGCTTGCACATACAGAAGCACCTGATGTACTTCTTGCGTATCAACCGGTAGGACCAAAAATAGAAAGGTTTTTAGATTTGATTATCCTTTATCCTGCTACAACATTTTCCTGCCTGGTCGACAATACTGAAAGTGCGCTGGAGATAGCGAATAAATCTTTGGCGCGTAATTTAGTTGTGAGTGTATGGCTCGATCTGAATGTTGGGATGAACAGAACAGGTATAGATCCAATGGAGGCCATTAAACTGTTGAAGTTTATTAACGGAACTCACGGAATTAAATTTTGCGGAATTCATGCATATGACGGACATATTACGAATGCTGATTTCGGGATCAGAAAGGAGCAATGCCTGGAGGCATTCGGAAAAGTAAACAGGCTT
>Ga0206929_1114_pt1 | contig 20500 bp, 22 predicted proteins | sample Alteio_BWOrgHeat_19_FD_152929 | JGI IMG/M metagenome (GOLD analysis project Ga0206929, IMG submission 152929) | Enriched cells from forest soil in Barre Woods Harvard Forest LTER site, Petersham, Massachusetts, United States -... | ecosystem: Environmental > Terrestrial > Soil > Temperate forest >...
CGTGTTCTAAACTTGCCATTAGACATCCAATACAATGTCATAACGAACCCTAATCCCGCTAATCTTAAAGCACTGGTTACAGCTTTAGTTGGTACGGGACTTCCCCCCATGAAAATAGCTAAAATTCTCCACGATTGGATTGTCAGCAACGTGCTTTACCCCGTGGATTATATCAACACTCAGATATACCCAACGACGGACCCCTACCAAGTGCTCGCAAGCGGCCGAGGAGAGTGCTGCGGCTACACCAGTCTGTTTTATACTATGGCTAAAATGGCGGGATTGCGAGTGGCCGGAGTAACGGGAGCCCCCGCAAATCTTCATATCTGGAATGCAGTTTACGATAACAACCAATGGAATCAAGTCGATGTCACTTGGGATGCTGGCTTCGTTACAGGCAACAGCCCACAGTATATTTATTCCACAACTTACTTCTATATCTCTGCAGCACAGATGGCGACCGTTAACGAACATGCTCCTTTCCAATCGAACGGCTCTTACAACTATGATGAAACTCTCAACTTTTCCCAGGATAGTTGCGGTTTGGATGGCGTTTATGACGAACACCGGCCTTAACGCAATTGTTCTTATTTTAAGTCTATTTGTATCCTCCGGCGCTGCTGCGAAAACTATGTTTCAGTTGAACGCAATCAGCGGAGCACAAGCGACCCACCCATCGTCAATGCTTGGTGGATTAGGTGTACTTGGGCAATTCCAGTTGGGGGATTTCGCTCCCTTTCTTGGTCTTGAAGCTTACGAATACCAAGTTACATATCTTGATAAGACACGCAGCTACACGGATTTTGGTTTGGATGCAGGACTCAAATATTATTTGAGCTCAGAATTCCTCAAGAACAATTTCTTTTTTGGCAGCGTGGGCAAGGCCACAGTGACCTATGGGAAAGCGACGGATACGCCATGGCGTGCTGGTGGAGGCGCAGGGATCGTTTATAACAAGGTAGAGCTAGCGATAGGCTATTATCAGTATCTCAACTACAACCGAGACCTCTATTTGGTCAAGCTGGGCGTGGAGCTATTTTGAAGCAAAAACTAATCGGTTTCATTGTAGTTTTGATTTTGGGGTCGTACAATGTTCAGGCCGATATAATACAGCATTACCAGATTGAACCTTATCTTGGCTATGGGCAAGCAACCACCGACGTGATCACCAGTCCTTACGCAACCGTTCCACTACAACCAGGGCAGACAGTTGCTAGCTTTCAGCTGGCCGGGTTGGAATACGGTGCGCGCCTGGGAATCGAGCTAAATTACGGTATTACTCTTGCTGGTGATTATCTTTCATCAACAATTTCTGGATCGGGACTCAGTGAGCTTCCGGGTCAGTTCGGGATCAAACGAAAACTAGAACTAACCACAATAGGAGCCTTATTGGGCTACCACCTTCCAACAACACCCTTTCGCTTTTGGATGGAATATCTTTTTTACACGGTTGGCTCCGACGTTGGCAGCTATAACCATGGGCAAACGGAAACCGGCTCATCAGGCTACAAGTCAGGCTCCAAGCCTAGCTACAAGATTGGCATCGGATATTTTCTCAATCCCTACCTAACTCTGAGCTTGGAGTACGCAGATATTTCACTCAGTCGCTCATCCGTTAACTACCAAGATTTCACCTACTTCTACGGAAGTGAAGATATGCGTCTCACCACGGTAAGTCTTGGATTCGATATCGGCGCATTCTTTGATGGTAGGTAGTAGCCCGAGGAAAGATGGTTACACCCTAAGGTGAAGATTTAGAATGGTCCAAAGCGATATTGATCAAGCCTTCCCATTCTTTTACTTGTTTATTATCTAGATTTTCTAATCCAGATACCTGCGGAACCATCTGGTAAGTTTCTACATGGGGTCCGAGGTAAGCTACTTTGTCCAAATGCTCCCGGCTATCATCGATAAAAATAATTTTATCAGGGGTTAGGCCAACAGTATTTAAATAAGCCTGCAAAACTTGCCCTTTATTATTATCCACACCAGCTGTAAATAAGATTCCACGGAAAAAAGCAGGTGTCGACTTACTGACTTTATCAACTACAAGTGTTTTGAGTTCAAAAAAATCATCTGTTTTAACTGGTATTAGAAAGTTAATACCAATTGAGTTTAGCTCATCAAAAATACTTTGACGCATCAGTCTACCTTGAAGCTCATTAGGGAAGGCTGCTGTCAAAGCTATATGAGGGATATTTTCGTTTTGCAATTTTTTGAAAAACTAAACACTTTCTCCAAGCTCTCGGTTATGGCATTTCGTCAATATCAGATTAGCCAAATAGTTTTTACCCTGCTCAGTAAGATGTTTGAGCTTCTCAGTCAAATGCTTTGGCAGTGCTTTCATGCTTGCTTTTTGCCAAAGCGCTTCTGAGCAGGTAACCAATGTATCGTTGATATCGGTTACGACTAAAGATTTTGTGGTCAAATGTTTGGTATCAACTTCACTAAAAGATTTGATTTTTTTATAGTCAGCGATAAGCGAAGCTGGCCATAACACAGCACATAAACTAGTGCAAATAATTAACAATTTAAGCATCATAAAAACCTGTTTTGAAAGTCTGATTCGACATTATTTTAATAAGCTTTTATAAGCATCAAATCCAATAATATCAAGCCTGCTTTAGCCTCTTATGGTAAAAAAAATCAAAACTAATCTCCATTAATTAGACTATCTAAACAGCATAATTTTCTGTTATTATTAACAAATATCTGCACCTCAAGGAGTTCTAAAGAGTATGAACCGATTTTTGCAAATGTTGATGTTGCTATGGTGGAGCATGTACGGGACGGAAGCCCCAGCTATTATTTTTGGCCAGGATGTCGAGCATTCAAGTACTAATGCCTCTGCGTCAGTCGTTGCTTTACAGATGCCAGAAATTCAGCCTGACGGAAGTACTCATTATTATAAAGGCTCAGCTTTTCTTATTGCTCCTAATTTACTACTCACAGCTGGACACAACCTTGCTTATATCCCTGATCCTACTCAGGTTGAGGTCATTTTTTCTTCTACTCCATGCTGGGGACCCAATACTTGCCATGAAAAAAGAGTGAAGGTAGCAAAAGCTGTTGTGCATCCGCAATTCCACCAAGTTGAAGGTGGTACAGAATTTGATTTAGCCATCGTTAAATTGGAAGCAAATGCTCCTGATGACTACCGGACTATTCCCCTGATAGACGAGAAGGAAACTCTCGAAGCCAACTTATTGCACGTATTTGGGTTCGGTCTTGATCACGACGTAGCAAACGTTCCACTATCAGCATTTCGACTGCGTACTATTGCTCTCTCTGCCCTCGAACCTAATTATATTTTGGGATCAAAGCAAAAGTTTTGGTTAGACCAGAGTAACGGTGGTATCTGCGGTGGAGATTCAGGCGGGCCTTCGATATTAGTAAATGGATCTTCTTCTGTAGCTATAGGTCTTGCTATTCATGTTACCTATAGCGATGGTGTTTCTCATTGTCTGACTAAATCAGCTTTCACAGATTTAAAGTTCTTTAAAAATTGGATCGACAGTGTTTTAAACGCCATCCTTAGATAAAGCCTCGTCGCTGAATAATAGCATAGAAAAATTATAGATCTTCTTTTTCTTCTATGGTTTTATCTACTTTATTCTGAATCATCTAAGAATTGGAAATTGAATTTTTGAAAAGAAATAAGAAAATAGTTATGTATTTATCATATATCTTGAGTTTGTTTTTAATATTTACGAATGATGCTTTCGCATTTATTAGTCATATAAAAGTATTGAGAGAGCCTATCTAACGAAGAACGGGCATTAATTTCTATTAGGAGCATTGATCCAAGAGGTCCGCTTATTCATTTTGATGACGGATTAGGTAGTGCTGATTTAACTTCTATCTATACTCAAGGGACAAATGATCGTTACCTTCTCCTAGAATTAGATCGTATGCCTTACTTTGAGGAAGTGTTATTGGAAGGAAAAATAAGTGATGATCTGAAGAGTGTTTTGGAGATCATTCGTCAGGAACGTGATCAAGTCAGTCAGCCTGCTGCCAAAGCTTACCTTGACCAAGCTAGTGAAAACAAATTTTCACCAAACTTTAAACAATCTGAATTTTTCACATCAATTATGGATGAAGTATCTATCCTTCATTTAGTAAATGATGATGCTCCCTATATTTCGATTCTTGTCGCTGGAATATTGCATACATCCAATGTTTCCAAGATTCTTGAAAATCAGCTTAACTACTCAGTAGTGGAAGAGTTTGGACGTCCATTTGGACAATTGACTCGTCTTGATTTTATCTATTTTGACAAAACCTATATGAATAATGCAATTGAGCAGATCTTTCTTAGAAAAGACGACCTTTTTCCTGGGCTCAAAAAGTAGTAAAGCTAAGGATAGCAGCGTTATTCGAAGATAAGATCACTGTTGAATCCATTGTCGATAGAACTGCGGAAGATGAGCCGATAAATACAAAGCATGAGAAAATACCTTCACTCCAGCGAGCATTCTAAACTTGGGTGATTTTTCAAGGAAGACATCGCTTCCATCCAAAATCAAAGCATGTCCTATATGCAACAGAGCCACAGATTCAAAGCTTCTTTTCATAATATCTTCATATTCTGGTAGGTGCCAACTTGCTGCAATGTTACCTAAAATCATTGCGATATCAAAAGTAGTCGGATAACTTTGTTGTGGAGGTACATGAGTTATGCGCTTTGTTAGAAGGGCAAAGGCTAAAGGGTAATAAAAGAGAGTCCCTAATGTTTGTGGAGATATTATTTGGCTTATCGCAAAGCTACTCGAGTAGATGAAGGCATTTGTTCCTCTTTTTGTAAGGGAAATATGCGCTGGAAAAGAGAAAGCCGTAGCAAATGAAAGAATATAGTGACCTGCGATCAATGTCATTTTGTCTATCTGAAGATCTTCACCAGTAAAATGCTTATACCAATAGGCAACAGATTCTTGGTTTTCTAAGGTTTTCAAAGCGACAGCAAAAATAATAAAATCGGGTGGCAGTCCCTCGCTTTGATAAACTGGTGCAGGTTTCTCACCTTCAGAGTTGGGTGATAGTCTTTTGTTTTGATAAACTGGTGCAGGTTTCTCACCTTCAGAGTTAAGTAATGGACGTTCTTCAACCAGATCATGTTTTGAAACGGTAGCGACGGGTTCATGGATCTTTTCTTTGCGTATCGAGTGGGCTATTTCCAAATGCCGATAATCTTGCAAATGATCTTTTACTTTAAGGTTTGAAAACACTAAGAGATTGTGCTCTTGAAGAACTGCAGGATAGAGGGGTGAGATCACTGGGGTAATACGGAGGATAATGGTCTTTCTTGTATACGATCCTGTGTTCCCTTCGTTAGTAACAGGGAATTTTGCCACTGACGTAGCATGGTAGACACCGCTATGTTCACCTTCTGGTTTCACGGTTTCATCGATTAAATAACCCCGTAAAGGCTCCACAGGTAAAATTTCTATAGTATCTATCCAATCATCAGGGATCATTTCTGAGGATTGACCTTTGTTAGTTTGGATTGGCTTGTCTGTGATTTGTCCTCTAAACTCAGGTTTCACTTTCCCTAAAGTGAAGTCATGCTTAGGAAAGTTATTCTCTAAATTGAGAAGAAACAAATACTGAATTGGGGTAATGGCAGAATCGCGGTGCCAAGCAACCTGGAAGTTAGTTAGCTTATCTCTTGCAGCATCGTTTAATGTAAACTCCACCAAGAAATATTGGTGTCCTTTGATACCGGGCAGCTTCTGTACAGTGTTTTTAAAGAAATCAGAGAGACATGTTGGTATGCCATTAGTATCATCGATACCAGTAGATAGGTTATTTCCGAATGCGCCCAACTCACAACATATATGAGTTATAAAAGTAGCTGATTTGCCATTGCCGCGAAAACCTCCGTTGCTGATCTTGGGAAAAAGATCCTTCAGAGCTTTGAGATCCTCTTCATGGCAATTTGTATTTTCCTGATTGAGAACCAAATAACCTTGCTTCTCCAAGGTTTCTTGGTCAAAACCTGCATAACCTGTCGTCATTGTAAGCAGTAAAAGAACACATATGACCGTTTTCATTCGATCCTCTGCATGATGATGAATTTCGTGGGTTTATTTAAGTGTGGGAACTTTGATGGGAAGTTCACGCAAAAATGCGCCTCTAGTTTGGCGCTTTTTTGCCATTTTCTTCTTATGATATCAAGCTGAAGTTTTGCGTAAAATTCATGTTTTTACTTGATTCAGGTTAATTGGAGGAAAGGTTCTTGGGGATAAGGGAGATTGCTTACCCGCAGGGCACGCGTGTCGCGTACGACACCCCTCGCGATGACAGAGTGGGTGCGAATCCGTCCGTCATTGCAAGAAGCTCACCATAGCCAGAGAAGAGTTGCTGTTTTTCATCACATGAACCGATTCATTCTAAAGGCTGCAAAATCGTAAAGGCAATGAATCAAAATTCCAGTAAAAATAGAACCTGTGGATTCCTTCAACCAGCTGATGTACATACCACTCATAAAATGGAAAGGTATATACAAAAGCCTCCAACGGGCTCTCGCATAGCTTTCGCTAGGATTTGGATAAAGTACATCAGCGTTTCCCCAGTGAATGAATGCAAAAGCGACTGAAGAAATAGCATGCCCAGAAGCAGTGTTCTCTAGGAGATCTGAGAACAGAGGTTGAAGCGTCCCTCGAAAAAATAGCTCTTCACCTAGTCCAACGGTTATACCATCAAATGCATCTGATACAATAGTTCGATCCCAGGTTGAAATAGCTAAAACAAAAGCTTTGGTATATATGGATTGTGAAAATTCAAACTCAGGCCGTGCTATGGATTCGAGAACACAATCGGTTAAAAGTAGAAGTGATACACTGCCAACTACAATAGGAACTACGCTCAAGTTTATATCGAAATCAAAGTCAAATTTTCCTGAGTAAGCAACATAAGCTGATAGGTAAGAAGGAAGCTTGATAGGTGTTGCGCAATCCAGTGAAGTCTCTTGTTGTCGAGCTGGATTAGAGGAGTGAATCTTCTGGGCAAGAATAGGAAATAGATAAAATTTGGAAAAAACAAAACCCATTCCAGCAGCATAATCTCCAAGAATCATCTGACCTATACCTGGATAGGCAAGGTAATTGAGAGCTACCGCAGTACTAGCTGTATAGTTTCTGCTAATGTCAATTTCACATGTTGAAAGCTCTAAAACATCAGTTCTAAGCTTTGAAGCCTGCAAATCATGGGAAAATATAAAAACAAAAATAATCAAGAATTTAATAAGTTTCATATCAGCCATATTTTTAAATAAGATAGGATCATCTACCAAACGAGATGGTTATTATCAATCACAAATCAAAAAATATTAGTAATTAAAGTGGCTTGTCGTATATTAAAAAACCAGTTTGGCAAATTTCTCATAGAGCTTTATAGCATGGAGAAAACTCTAAGGTCTTATCCTACTTCAAAGAATTTATCGCTCTCCAGCATAAAAAGGTTATTGCACTCGCTGGCCAGTTTTGTTAAAGACTAAGATCTCAGACGGAGGCATCTCATGCTAGACTCTAAAAAAAATGTAAACTGCAGATCCATGGAATCTTGTTCCATTGCTTCTCTTTGCCACCTTTCTGCTTCTAAGCTTCCTTCATGGCCCTGGGCCTAATAAATTTTCCCCAAAAAACTGAATACTGAACATAATTTTTTTATTTTCTAATTTTTATGTTTGATCATTGTTGGTTGATGGATTTTTCCGTCCAAAAACCTTTTGGTCAACCGGAACGGAATTTATATGCCCAGATTTTATCTATTTTTTCTCTGTGTTTTTTTATTGATACCTGACCTCTATGCTGCAGGTGATGCACCATTTTTTCCTATTCCTTCGGAGAGTCTAGAACAGATAGACAACCTCCCACCTGGGCCTCTCGCTGTGATCAGCGGAGCTGGCATATCGGGACTGGCTGCTGCTTTTGAACTACGTGCCCAGGGTTATGAAGTCGTCGTAGTGGAAAAACGAGAGTTTTTTTCTCGCTTCAATATCATCAATCTGAATATTGAAGTTCAGGTTTTTCTTAAAAAATTTGGTCTTCTGGAAGAATTTGAAAAGTTCGTTGCCGCAAGGATCCTAGAACATAAAACTGTTTTAATCACAAAAGACGGTGCCGAGGTTTTAGATATTTCCCATGTGAGTGATTTAAAACTGGACCCGTCATTTGCTTTTAAATCTAAAAATTTTTCACAACTGTTTCGCAAAGATGGTGTCTATAGTGTGCAAATTGCTGTTCTCCTAGATTTTTTGGCAAAAAAAGCCAGGGATATAGGTGTGCATATCATTAGTGATGCTGAAGTAGACATTCTTGAAACATCACCGGCTGGTGGTGTACAGACACTGGGTATCACTGCGAAAAAACACCAAATCCAGACTGTGACCTTACACCCTGATCTATTTTTTATTGCAGAAGGTGCTCACAGCAGCACGGCTTATTCTTTGGGTTTCAATACTACCACGATATCAAATGAATGCTCCAACGAATCTTGGGTTTATGGCAACTTTGACTACTCAGGAGATCACACGTTTGTGATTTCTTTTGTGGATGCTTCCCAAGGAAACTTGCGGATAGCAAATATCATTTTTAATGCTCAGAAAAAACTCGCTAATGTAGCTGTGACTGCAGATGCCACTATAACCTCCGAAGATATCCGCAAACTACTAGAGTCTGTGGCTCAGCAAGCCTTCCACATAGCGGAATTACCTTTTGACCCACGGTCATTGGTAACAGCATCCCGTCCTGTGCGCATCGAAAATCAAATAGCTACAGAGTTTTCACGGGATAACATTTACCTTCTTGGGGATACAGTGTTTCACAGCTCCCCACTTGCAGGTTTGGGTGGTACCTTGGCTCTGACTCTCGTGCCCCACACGGTCTCTGTTTTATTGCAAACCCTTGCAGGGTCACCAGAAGATGCAAAGGAAACATTTCGTCGCTACTCTGAAGCCTACGCACACAGATGGTTAGAGAAGTCGGTACACGTGAAGAAAATAATCCTGGGTCTTTATGAACAAAAACGCGAAAAAATCAGGACTCAGGATGACGAACTGGCGGATGAGCTCGGCATTTCCGTCAATGATTTACCACTTTTGAGAGATCTGCAAAGAGACGTGGAACTTGGATCCCTCACCCCCGTTGCTTTTCTCAGAACACTCCCAAGCGCCTTTTTGGTTTTTCTCTTCACGGTTGGTGTGGTTGATCAGAGGAAGATGTTATGAGTATGCTTAAAAACAACCTGTCTTTTTTAATGGTGATCTTGGGAGTAGCTTTTGAACATTTTGATATGTTGCTGATGAGTTTACTGGCTAGCTCTATTGTGAGTGAATTCGTCGGAGTTCATTCTCCCCAACTCAACATGATCTACGGTTTTGTGGGGTATAGCATTGCTTTTTTCTTCCGCCCACTGGGTGCTTTTTGTTTTGGATGCATGGGCGATCTCTACGGTCGCAAAACAGCGATCCTAGGATCTATGCTGCTCATGTCAGGTGTCACCCTAGGCCTGGCTTTTGTCCCTGGTTATCAGGCAATAGGCATGGCTTCTACCGTGCTGTTCCTGCTTTGTCGCATCGGTCAGGGGTTAGCCGTGGGTGGTGAGTATGGAACGGCTATGACCTACGCATTTGAGTTCAATGAAAAACGCCGGACTTTCTATGGAGCCTGTGTTGTATCCGCAACTCACCTAGGAGGAGTATCTGCAACTTTTTTAGCAAGTCAATATGCGGATCAGTTTCGACTTATCTTTTTCTTTGCAGGCCTGCTTGGACTACTTTTGCTGGTATTCAGATCGTTTATGAAGGAGTCTCATGCTATATCGAGAAAAAAAGCGTCGGTAAAAAATGTTTCAGTCATTGCGACGGAAACCGTAAAAGATAAAAGACCTCTTTTGCACGCGACGGTGATCGCCTCCACTTTGGTTTTAGTTTTTTACGGTTCCTTGATCTATTTAAATGAGTTCATGCACCAAAACCTCGGCATATCCAGAAGCCAAATTTTCAAAGGAAACACCGTTCTCCTTCTTCTCTGGGTTATCTTGCCGCCATGTTTTGGGTATATGATCGATCGCTTGAATCTGGACTATCGCAAGATCATGAAAATCGGAGCTGCGGGGGTTTTCTTGATCTCCCCTCTGCTCGGGCTTTCTTTAGGGTCTTCATCCTACTTTTGGGTTCTCATCACCCAGATTTGTCTGCATGTTTTCCATATGCTTTTTTGCCTGTGCACCCCTCGCTTTTTTGGTGAGCTTTTCTCCGAAAAGGTTCGTAATACCGCAGTTTCTACCACGTATTCTCTCGGGTCTTCTTTCACCTCTGCACTGGCACCAGCCCTATGCTATGGCAGCGTTGTGATCTTTGATTCCAGTTTTTTTATCTGCCTCCCTTTTATGGGGATAGCCTGTTTAACCCTTATTCTTTTAAAAAGAAAATCCTATGCAACAAGATGATTCATTCGAACTGTATGATATAAAAGTAGAAGTCTACAGCAATGGGTTAAAACCGATGGCTTGCAACCATCAGGTAGGGGATTACTTCTTGGTTTCCGGTGAGAATTTTTCCTTGCCCCCGGGTCAGAGTTTTCCTATTTATTGCCTCGCTGCTTTGATACCGCTTATTACAGTCAAACAAAGAATGACTGCACCACATGATTGGATCACCACAGATCATGATGTCGCTTGCCCTGATGCTCACTGCGGGGGTGTTTTTAAAATCATACGCATGGGTAAAAAAACCTTTTACCATCATCAGGTGACACTTTCAGGGTCTGTCTTATGAAGCAAAACATCATAAGAGGGTGCTGGCAGCTGGCCACCGGGCATTCCCATCATCAAGCTGACATAGAGCCTATTTTAGATGCTATAGCTTGTGGATTTGATATTTTTGATTGTGCTGATATTTATTTAGGCGTCGAAGAGTTGTTGGGTAAAGCTATCCAGCACACCAAAGAAAAAATCGTTGTGCACACCAAGTTTGTTCCGGATCTCGACCGCTTGCAGTCTATCGACCGCAAGTATGTTGAAAACATCATCGACCGTACACGCCGGCGCCTGCAGGTGGACTGCATTGACCTCGTGCAATTTCATTGGTGGGATTTAGAGATTAAAAATTACCTTCAGGTAATGGACATACTTTTTTCTCTAAAAGAAGAGGGAAAAATTGCAAAGATTGGCCTTACCAATGTGAGCACTCGCTATTTACAGGAATTTATCGGTAGATTTGAGATTTCGTCGGTGCAAGCTCAGGTTTCTTTATTCGACAAGCGAGCACAACGGGGCCTTAATGATTTATGCCAAAAACATAACATCAAGGTATTCGCCTATGGAACTTTGCTCGGTGGATTTTTACATGAAGATTGGCTTGGCAAAGATCCATCTGGCCTAGAATGCCTCCCCAATCGGTCTTTAGCGAAATACAAGTTGCTGATCGACGACGCCTGTGGTTGGAAGGAGTTTCAAACGCGGCTCCAGGTTCTTCACCAGCTCGCAGAAAAATATCAGTGCAGTATAGCAAGCATTGCTTTAACTGCGATTAAGCAACATTCCTGGTGTGATGCCATTATCGTGGGTTTAAGTCCACAGCACTATGCAGCTCAGAACCGGAGCCTGAACCATCATGTATGTTTAGATGAATCCGATCTACAGCAAATCACTAGTTGGACCTGTCACCTGTTCGGAGATGTTTACGAAGAAGAAAGAAACAAGCAGAGCTGTCATGCTAGGGTCATGAAATACAACCTCAATTCTTGAAATGATGAACCTTGTTTTCAACCGGCTTCCCTAATGGTCGAAAGATTTCCGGAGCGAAAAGGCTCTAAAAATATTTTTTAGACTTTGGGTTAGCTGCTGGTTTAGGCTTGGTGGGTTTTGCTTTGTTTGCGGGCTTAGGTTTAGCAGGTTTCGCTTTCACTTGGGGTTTAGTTTTCGTTTCTGGCTTCGCTTTATTTTCGGTTTTTACCTGTTCCTTGCCTTGGGCTTTATTGGCTTTCGAAAGATTTTTGGTCTTCGTCTCCTTTATAATTTCAAGCACCAGAAGATTGTTGGAGATGTCCAAAACCTTGGTCAAAATCCGTATGTCCGATCCAAGGGTGTAGTCGGCGACAAATTCTACTCTGTGCCCGACTTTAAGATCTTTTATGCTATAAAGAAAACCCTCTGGACCGTTTTTTAAGTAAACCCGGTCTTTGCCACCCGGCGCCTTCGGGTTATGCCCCTTAATAATACTGGCCCATTCCTTCTTACGGGGGGTTTGGCTTTGCGCTGGGGCTGTCTTGATCGCACCATCAAACACTTCGCATTCCCAAACTCCGAGAGAATCTTGGTCTATTTCTAATATTTTAGTCAATTGCTTCCTGCGATTTAGGGTTAAACTGAGCTGATAGATCATATATAGCACAGTTTAGCGGACCAGCACGTTTTTAATTTCTTGCAAATAAAATGGTACTAATTTCTTGCTCTAGTTCATTTTTGATTTTTAAAAATTACTCGTAAGTTCTCGACCTAATTTTTGCGGTATTTTCAATTTATGCGCATTGAATGGCGAATTTTCCTCGACATTCTCTAACAAAAGCCTATCATTCACGTGATTTTAGATATTCTAAGAATATTGCACTCTTTCCCAAAAATATGAAATGAGACAAAGCACAAGGCCGAGAGTTATGCTAAGAAATCAGTTCTTCAGTTTAGTCTGTTTATCAGCTGTAATTAGCCTATCCTGTAGTCATTGTCCTAAGGATAAAAATCGAATTTCCTCTGCGAGTCAGGTTGTAGAAGCATTTTGTAACGAAGATGCAGAAGGTGCTCAAGCATGGTCATCTCATTGGCAATCAAAGATTCAAGCTTACACAACCTGGGAAGATTCTCCGGGTTGGGATAGTGTGGATGTAATCAAAAGCTATCAAATCCTAGCTGTAAAAGAAAATAATAATAGTGCCGAAGTTGATGTGGCTTATAGTATTCTTGGTGCTATGGATTCAGCAGAGGTTGGGTTCAGCTTTATACCTCAGCTCAAAGAAGAAAAGGTAAAATTTATTCTGACTAAAGTTAGTGAGAAATGGAAAATAGCATCTCCTCAATTAAAGCCTCACATTTCTACAACTGCTGCATTTGAGCTACTGGATAGGGACTGTGTTAATTTGAATAAAATCGATGATAAGACTCGGAATCGCCATTTAGCTATCAAAAATCAAATAAGTTCTCTGTTAAAATAGTGCAAATATTAGCTTGTCGAGAGGAAAAATCTAAAACCTAAGTGTTATTGGTTAGCCACGAAAAGACCTTGAGTTTAGTGTAAAAATACTTATAATTGTCTTCAGTTATGAAAAGAGTAGGTGACTATGCAAGGCACTTTTTCAAAACTAAACTTTCCTGTTATATTAGGGCTCCTTTTTATATTCAGCTCGTTCATGTATGCTGGCCCTTTACATAACGCAGCAAAGACAGGTGATTTGACCTTAGTTCTAACTCTGCTTGCTGATCCAAATGCAAACATAAATAAACGTTCTAAAGAAGGTCATTCACCCTTACACCTTGCTGTTATCTATGGTCGTATCGATGTAGTAATAGCACTTCTAGCTGACCCGCGTGTGAATGTGAATACTCGTGATGCTGATGGATGGACTGCATTGCATTTAGCCATTGTCAATGGACGTGTGGACATCATGCAGCTACTGCTTGATGTCCGCGATATGCATGTCAATGCGTTGGATGATCAAGGACAGACTATCATGCATATAGCTGCAGGTACTGGACAAGTAGGAATCATAAATTTCTTACTTACAAATCAGCGTGTCCGCGTTGATCGCTTCGATCATGATGGTTGGACAGCGTTGCATTATGCGGCGGCTGCAAGAACTCCAGAAGATCACGACCCTGTGGAAACCATAAGACTGCTGCTTGATGATTCTCGTTTAAACCAACTAAACTTAGTTACAGCTATTGATAGAAATGGGCGAACAATTTTACATTTTGCTGCTATGGTTGGTAATGAAGAAACAGTACGTGTATTCCTTGCAGATCCACGGATTGCAAATATGATAAACACACAAGATAGTGAGGTACGTTCAGCTTTACAAATGGCCACTGAAGAAGGTCATATAGATGTAGTCAAATTACTTTTAGAAGCTGGTGCGCTATACGGAGAAAATGATAGACAGGAGATTGAAAATTTATTGGGGATCGATCCTGCAGAATATCTTTCGATGCAACCTATACTTTCCTATCTCAGAACAAGAGAATGTGGCCTAAAATGGATCGGCTCCAAAAAGAAATTTAACTCGGATCCGAGTTCTTAGACAGCAGGTTCAGCTAAAGAAGAAAAAGTGAAGTTAGGGCGCCTTCATTCCAATAGCTCTCAACCATTCCTCGGTTGGCAAAACTAATTTCCTCTCCTTTAAAGAAAATAGTCCAATAGTAAATTCAGCATGACAACACAACTCGCCATTACGAATCATTCTTTGAGCTAACTTTCCTATCTTTCGTTCATAGGAAACTCCTTGAGTTTCGATCACAATCTCATCGCGATTGCGTAGTTCTTTTTTAAATGTTAACAAAATCTCGAGTATGGTTGGTCCCAATCCACTTGATCGGATATATTCAATTCCATATCCATTTTTTCCTATACAATCCCACCGAGCTTCTTCAAATAAAGTCAAATAAGTAGCATTATTCATGTGTCCAAAGGTATCAAGATAAACTTCTTTGATAGTGACTGGGTACGAATAGATCACTGACATGTTTTCCTCTCTGTTGTGTAAAATATTTCATCTGTTCTCACAGGCGCTAGCCATATACCGCATGTATCGAGGTTTACGCCCATTGCCTATTTTTAGAGGCATAGAGGTACTCTTTCATATAACTATTGGCAAGAAAAGACTAGCGGACTAATCTAAGGAGTGATGTAGATATACTTAGTATGGTATCTGTTCCGCCAATTACCGATGTTCTTTTCGCACGCTCAGATTTCAGCTTGGTATCGCTTCTAATTAGGCAATAGGGATATTTTAAATGAATACGGATACAGATATATTGATTATCGGGGCTGGAGCCTGTGGATTGAGCGCAGCTGTGTCTTTAGAAAAGCATGGTAAAAAAGTACTTGTAGTAGAAGCAAGAGATCGCATCGGGGGGCGCATCTTGACGATCAAAGGCTCGGGCAGAGATGAGAAAATAGATCTAGGAGCCGATTTCGTGCATGGTTTGCCTCCAGCGCTATTGGAATTCATAAACCCTCAGATCGATTTCTTAGAACGTGCAGACAGTAATTTAATATTTAAAGACAACAAATTAGAACTTAGTTCCTCATTTGATAACAATTCAACGATCATCGATCAGCTTGTCAGTGAAACGCTAGATAAAGACATGTCTTTTCAGAAATGGGTAAATCTTAAGGACCGTGGTCACAGCGATCAAGTTCGTTCGATCATGGATTATATACAAGGCTATCATGCTGCTGATCTTGATGAAATCAGCACAAAAGTTCTTCATGACATTGAAACCGATAATCGCAAGGAACAAGCGGTTGAGGACTCTTTCTTCCTGAAAGCTGGGCTCAATGAGTTGATTTCTCGTCTGAGGAGTAAATACTCTGGTGATATACTTCTCAATTATTGTGCCAAGACTATTCATTGGTCTAAAGAAGGAGTCAGCGTCAGTTTTATAAACCCGCATGCTCCTTCATTAGAACTTAAACCTATTCGTGCTAAGAAGCTTATCATAACAGTCCCCATTGGCGTTCTCCAGAGTGTCGATAAGGTGGGATCGTTACAATTTCAACCTTCTCTACCTGGATCTATTTCAAAGAAGTTATCTTTTTTCAAGATGGGATCAGCCATCAAAATCAGCTATGCCTTTTACGATTATTTTTGGGAAAAGATCGGGATTGATGATTTCTTCTTTCTGTTCGACCCAACTCCGAATGTTCAGTTTCCGATTTGGTGGAAAAAAGGAAGGACTCTTAACGCCTGGCGTGGAGGCCCACTGGCATCATCTATAAAATGTTCTCAAGAAAAAGAACGTGTAGATATCGCAGTCCGTGAGCTTGCGCGCCTCTTTAATAAACCAGGAGAGTTTATCCGACAAGGTCTAGAAACATCCTATGTTCACGATTGGGAAACCGATTCATTTTCCCTTGGAGCTTATGCCTATGTGAAAGTAGGAGGTAAGCAAGCACAAGAGCAATATTCTGAGCCGGTAGACCAAGTGCTCTTCTTCGCAGGAGATATTGGCACGCCTGGGGCTTTTTGCAGCACGGTCAACGGAGCTTTTCTCAGTGGTATCCACGTTGCAGAAAAACTATGTTCAGTATTATGCACGCCTTGCTCTTGAATATTCAAATGGTGCTATAAATGTACTGGACTAAGTGAGATTGCTTACCCACAGGGCACGCGTCGTCGTGTCGAGTACGACACTCCTCGCAATGACAGAGTGGGTATGCGAATCCGTCCGTCATTGCGAGGAACTGCGAGTGACGAGGTTCGAACCCACGACCTTCAAGCTTGGGAATCCCATTCGAGGGTTCTGAGAGTTATCTACAGTATCAATATTTTTTAACAAAAACAGAGTGTTGGGTATCTTTTGCAGTTGGATCTAGTGTTATCAATTTTGATGTATTTATCCCAATTAGGGACACATTTTGGACGCATAGCGTTTGTTGAAAATTATGGGACGACCCGATTATTTATATAATAAGGTTAAATATTGACCTGATTATCTTTACATTCCGTTTAAATTATGACCTAATTAAATACGACAATCAGGTCAGGTAGACTAAATACAGGAGAGTCATTTGATTCAAAAATATATATGGAAAAAAAAAGATTGGCCCAACTTCATATGGAATAGTGAAGTATTATTGCTGAATTTAGGCCAGGCACGTAAAGCTCAAGGAAAAATCCTCGCCCAAGCGGATATCATCGGATTAGAAGCCCATGCTGATTTAATAGTAGAAGAAGCTTTTGCAACTTCATCAATTGAAGGAGAACAACTTGATCGTAAAACAATCAGGTCATCAGTTGCAAGAAGGTTAGGTTTACCCACAGCAGGCCTGCCTTCCACAGAGAGGCATATCGATGGACTTGTTGAAATGTTATTAGACGTAACGACAAACTACCAAACTCCACTTACTGTCGAACGGTTACACGGATGGCATGCAGGACTATTTCCAACAGGGCATTCAGGTATCCATAAAATTCAAGTAGGAAAGTGGAGGACGGGAAAAGAACCCATGAGGGTGATCTCAGGAGCAATAGGACATGAAAAAATCCATTATGAAGCACCCCCATCAAGTCTGGTTTCAGACGAAATAAAGACTTTTTTGAAATGGTGGAATCAGTCTTCCCCCAAAATGGATGGTTTGATACGAGCTGGTATAGCTCATTTCTGGTTTGTTACCATTCATCCTTACGACGATGGTAATGGCAGAATTTCTCGAGCAATTACCGATATGGCTCTTTCACAAGATGAAAACTCCAAGCTCAGACTCTACAATCTTTCAACACAGATCGTAAAAGAAAGAAATGATTATTATGAGATATTGGAAGCATGCCAAAAAGGAACTTGTGATATTACAGATTGGCTAGAATGGTTTTTAAGTATGTATGCACGCGCTATCACAACTTCTGAAGGGGTGATCGGAAAAGCGCTTTTCATAGCTAAGTTTTGGCAACAGCATGGCAAAACCGAACTCAATCAACGTCAAATCAAAGTTCTCCAAAAAATGCTTGAAGCTGAACCTCAAGGCTTTGAAGGTGGTATTAATAATCGTAAATATGTCAGTATCACTAGCACCAGCTCAGAATCAGCAAAAAGAGATCTGGCTGATTTGGAGATTAAAGGAATTTTGAAACGTAATCTTGGTAAAGGAAGATCTACAAGTTATTCCTTATTTAAAGAATAATTTAATAAAATAGAGGATCAATGCTATTTAATCAAGAGGGTCTGATATGCTGAAGAAAAAAGCAAAGGACAAATCTTAAATCATAGTTCAAAAGAGTTACTTGTCATCGAAACCGACTCAGGTCCACCAGTCGTACATAGACTTACGGTTGCAGGAGCTTTGACACTAGTCAACGAAGGGAGGATTGGCTATTGGCCGTGTCCATCATCCAAAGAAATTACCTTTCGAGATTCACCATGCTATATTATGGGAAATATTTGATGACTTAAAGTGATCGACACTAGTTGTCTTAGTTTTTTGGTTATTTAGCAGAAGACTTTTTATCAAGACTTTGTTGAAGTTCATCAGGGCAGCTATTATCCAAATGAGCGTGAGAAATCCCTACAATAATGCTGTTTGATCGACGCGATTTTTTACGCCATTTTTTAGCTTCAGATTTTTTTAGAAGATTTGATAGTCCATATTTTTCAAATTCTTTCCATTTTAAAAATAAAATGTCAAAAGCTCCGCTTAGAAATATAATTTCTTCCTCCGAGATTCTTGTTGAAGGGAGCGAATAAATACCAATAAAAGTAGAATCATCTACTTCTTTGCTAAGCATATCTTCAACTACATTTATGATGTCACGATGCTGTATTAAAATTGGTAGAATAGTCTCTTTTTCACATTCGCTCATATTCTCGATACAGGTAGAAATTTTGACAGGAAATTCTATTTTAAATGAAAAATTCATAAATAATTTACTCCAATTTTTAAATATGAAACATGTATATGCTGTATACATACATGTCCGCCAATGACTTAGGATTTTCGTTATTTATTAAAAATATTGTTTTGGTTGGACGGAGCTATGTTTTGGTTGGACGGAGCTATGTTTTGGTTGGACGGAGCTAAGGTGTTTTAAAGTCACTGGTTGACACCCGTTCAATTGTTTGGTTGGACGGAGCTAAGGTGTTTTAAAGTCACTGGTTGACACCCGTTCAATATGACATCTTCTTCTCACTATGGTAGCAAGAAGATACATTTTAAGATCCCAATCCTTTACGCACGTGTTCTTTCGTTGTCACAACAAACAACACTTACTGGAAACGCCTGTAGCTAAGAGTTTTCTGCTTCAGTTATGGGCTAAGTATAAGAAAAAGTATCAGATTCGTATCTTTGACTTCATCATCATGGATAATCACGTTCATTTGCTGCTCTATGTGAAGAATGTGGAACATCTTGGCCATTTTATGAGAACGGTGAATTCTCAACTGGCAAGATTTATCAATAAAATGCTAGGAAGAGATAGTCAGGCTATAAGAGAAAGATACAAATCTCCTCTCATCACCAGCGGTGTTTATCTGAAAGGAGTGATGCAATATATTTGGTTAAATCGTTATAAGGTGAATAAGCAACGACCGGATACGGATCCTTATTGTTCTGCTAGCTGGAGAATTAATCCAGATATCATCAACACGATTACTGATAATGTAAAAATGAGGCAGTTGTTATCTACATTATTAGATCGATACGATGGTTTTATCGAGAAATTGACGGTGCCTGTAGCCCGTTTTGTAAGAGATCTACTCAATGCTGCATTATCTAAGTTTCATCAATTAACAGATGAAATATATGAAAACTACCACACCATCGGCGATCAGATGGATGTAACCTTTCGAACTGAACTTCTATCAGCCTTTCGCAGGGAACATATTCCCTGGCCTTTATCCTAAATTAGATAAATTTTATGATCTGCTTTTATAGATCAAGGCCGAGGTCTATCTTTTTTTATAAAGAATGCTCTTGAATCATCTCGTTTTGTAGTGAAAACATATTTTTGGCATGATTCTTATTATTAAAAATCAAATATTTTGAAATTTGTCTTTAGAAAGCTGGAATTTTTCAAATTTGAAAGCTTGTCGAGAGAAAAAATATAAAGCCTAAGCATTATTAATTAGAGTTTATTGCAATTTAGCTCCGTCCAAGAACTTTCTTAATTAGAGTTTATTGCAATTTAGCTCCGTCCAAGAACTTTCAAGAACATGATCTTATAAACGGAGATATGAAAGATGTTACCGCTGGGGTCGATTATCTGATTGATAGGGGCATCGTCGACTCTGATAAAACTTTTGTGATTGGACATAGCGCTGGGGGAAGACGGGCAAATTGGTTGACTGTTTCAACCCATCGCTTCCGAGCCATTGTTTCTAAAGACGGCTGGGCTGATGATTGGCTCCTACATGGAATTCATTATTCTAGGGATGATAAGCACCCAGTTTTTGTTCCTGAAAACTTTCAAAAAAACTCCGCTCTTTTCCATGCTCTCGGAGCTTCTACACCAACTTTATTTTTGATGGGCAATCCAAAACTAGGAGGTATTGATCAATACGACACAGTACGATGGTTATACCAAGCTCTCAAAGCTCAGAAGGTTGAAACCCAGTATGTACAGTATCCTGACGAGGGACATGTATTCGAGCGTTATGAAAACCAGAAAGACTCGTTAGAACGTATCGAAAAATGGTTTGACCACTATGTTAATACGCCTAAACATAACCCATAGCATAATTTAGGCCTGTTAACCCTTGCAGGGATTTTTCGTACCGTTTGACTTCAAATCCC
>Ga0206929_1116_pt1 | contig 20354 bp, 18 predicted proteins | sample Alteio_BWOrgHeat_19_FD_152929 | JGI IMG/M metagenome (GOLD analysis project Ga0206929, IMG submission 152929) | Enriched cells from forest soil in Barre Woods Harvard Forest LTER site, Petersham, Massachusetts, United States -... | ecosystem: Environmental > Terrestrial > Soil > Temperate forest >...
TAAACTCCATCAACTCGTTGATAGAAATATCCTGATTCTTAATCAAGGCTTCAAGACCATCAAGAACTTCAATCAAATTGTGAGGTGGAATGTTTGTAGCCATACCTACAGCAATACCTGAAGAGCCGTTTGCCAACAACTGAGGGATTCGAGCTGGCATCACAATTGGTTCTTCGTCCTTATTGTCGTAGTTAGGTACGAAATTAACGGTTTCTTTATCAAGATCAGTGAGCAAATACTCACTTAATTCTGCCATGCGTGATTCAGTATAACGCATCGCAGCAGCACTATCTCCATCGATAGAACCAAAGTTACCCTGACCATCAATCAAGGGATAACGCAGAGAAAAACTCTGCGCCATTCGCACCATGGCTTCATATACAGGCGCATCACCATGAGGGTGGTACTTACCGATCACATCCCCGACTATCCTGGCTGATTTCAGATAAGGCTTATTATGGAAATTGTTAAGACCGTGCATGGCATACAGAATGCGCCTGTGCACTGGTTTCAAACCATCTCGTACATCTGGTAAGGCCCTGGATACGATGACACTCATTGAATAATCAAGAAAGGACGTCTTCATTTCTTGTTCAATATTAACAGGTATTATATTCGCTTCCGTCATACACGTTTGCCTTTACAAATCTTTAAATATCTAAGTTCACAACGTTTAGAGCATTTTCTTGAATAAACGCTCTGCGAGGATCTACTTCGTCACCCATAAGAGTGCTAAATATCCGGTCTGCTTCGATGGCGTCCCCAATCTTAACTTGCAAGATCGTTCTAAATTCTTGATTCATAGTCGTCTGCTCTAATTGATCAGGGTTCATTTCACCAAGACCTTTGTAGCGTTGGATATAAGAACCTTTTCTTCCCTCTTCAATAACGAGATCTTTCAACTCGCTTAGATTTTGAATGCTTTTTCCTTCATCTTTGGAAGGGTCCTGTCCTTTTTCTTTGATATAACGGCAATTAAAAGGAGCTGTAACTACATCCATGAGCTGTTTCTTTATTCTTTTGAGCTCTTGTATTTCGCCTGATTTCAGGTATTGGCTATCAATTATAAACTTTAATGGAATGTTATTAATACGAGTAGACAACTGAATACTGTATTTACTGTGCTCACGATCAAAAATAACTTCTCCATTGATCAATGTGAATCCGTCATTTTTCTCATCAGTCACCTTCGTGAGAAGCTTTTGACACAAAAGTTCTGTTGATTCTTTTTCGTCAAAAATGCTTTGTTCGATCGTGTTTTCTACAAGGTATTCCACCACTTCTTTAGCACGTTTTCTACATGCAATTTCAATCAAACGGTTGTAGCGATTGACTTTAGAAAAGAGTCCTTCTAAGAAGGTTTTATCAAGTTTAGCACCCTTGGCATCGACTATTTCGAAAGAAGACATTCCAGCTTCAATTAGACACTGCAGCAAGTCTCCTTCGTCTTTAAGATATTTTTCAAATTTATTTTTCTTAAATTTGAAAAGAGGTGGCTGTGCTATATAAAGATAGCCTTGTTCTATAACTTGCGGCATATGCCTGAAGAAAAAAGTAAGAATCAACGTCCTGATGTGTGCTCCATCCACATCGGCATCGGTCATCAAAACTACTTTGTGATACCTGATTTTTGAGATGTCGAAGTCTTCTTTGCCAATACCAGTCCCTAACGCTTTAATTAAAAGCTTAATCTCCTGTGAGGTAAGCATCTTATCAAAACGGGCTTTTTCCACGTTGAGAATTTTCCCACGTAAAGGAAGTACGGCCTGATATTTTCGGTCTCTAGCTTGTTTTGCTGATCCACCTGCAGAATCACCTTCGACGAGAAATAGCTCACAAAACTGTGGGTCTTTTTCCTGACAGTCAGCCATTTTGCCTGGAAGCCCTGCAAAATCGAGGGCACTTTTTCTACGGGTTAATTCTCGAGCTTGTTTTGCTGCTAAACGCGCCCTAGCTGCATCTATTATTTTAGAAATGACTTTTTTTACAACTTCAGGATTTTCGTGAAAATACTCAGTCAGCTTTTCCGTAATGATATTTTCGACCCAACCTCGGACATCTGCATTTCCTAATTTTGTCTTCGTTTGGCCTTGAAATTCAGGGTTTTTTATCTTTAGCGCAATGATTGCTGTCAACCCTTCTCTGATATCCTCTCCCATAAGTTGGGACTTGATATTTTTTAACTGACCTGATTTTTCAGCATATTGATTTACAATCCGAGTCAGAGCAGATTTAAGTCCTGTGAGGTGCGTTCCCCCTTCGATTGTATTGATATTGTTTACATAGGAATAGATATGTTCTTGATATGAGTCTGTCCAATGGAGCACACAATCAAGTTGAGAAAGTAAAATATTATTTTCTTTGCGATCGGCAGAAATATAGACCGGTGTTTCATGAAGCGGGTTTTTACCATGGTTCAAGTATTCACAAAAAGAAACTAAACCACCCTCAAAATAAAATTCGACATTTTGATCATTGGCTTCATCTCCAAGAGTGATCTTTATGCCTCTATTTAAAAACGCTAATTCTCTTAAGCGTTTTTGTAGGGTTTCAAAACTAAACCTGGTATCTTTGAAAATAGTAGCGTCCGGTTTAAAATGGGTAAAAGTCCCATTTTCTTCGGTTTCACCAATCATTTTTACATCAAAATCCGGCAGGCCTCTTTGATAGCTTTGAGTGTAAACTTTCCCTTCTTTTCTAACTTCTACTTTCGTCCACTCTGAAAGAGCATTTACAACCGAGGCCCCCACACCGTGTAAACCGCCTGAAAAAGCGAAGGCTTTATCATCGAACTTGCCACCTGCATGGAGGATGGTCATCACGACTTCCAATGCAGATTTTCCTTCGGTAGGATGAATAGCAACAGGGATCCCACGCCCGTTATCTTTCACCGAAACAGAACCGTCCAGGTGGATGAGTACATTAATGCAATCACAATAACCTGACATCGCTTCATCAATCGAGTTATCGACTATTTCATACACAAGGTGATGTAACCCTTCTGTAGAAGTAGAGCCTATGTACATACCTGGTCTTGTGCGTACGGCTTCCAAACCTTCTAATACTTTAATATTCTCTGCAGAATAATTTTCACTTCCTGATTTCAATGCGTGCTTTCCCTCTGGTTTGTGACTTACATCCAATTCAATCATTTACAACCGCCTTCACGATAGTCACGTCTGTTAATTTTCTTCACGTAACGGAACAAGGATATGCTGTGAATTGCATTGTTTAGGTTCATGCTTTGGTAGAACTATGATAGGTTTATCGTTATCACCAAATTGAATTTCCATCATATCACTGACAGCTGCACCAAAGACATCACTCAAATAGCGACCATTTACCGCTAAGGAGCACGTTGGGCCGTGATAGCCTTCTAGCACAAAAGACTCTCGCCCTTCTGTAGCGCCGATATTCTTTGCGTAGAGAGCTAAACATTGTGAACTAAAGTTTAGCTGTAGCGACTTCATTTTATCTGCTGCCAGGAGTATTCTTTTGGTGACATTTTGCAAAAAAGCACGCCCTAAATCTGCGTTATGGGGCAGCTTTTGCGGTATAACGCCTTGATAATTTGGGTATTTAACCGTTGATAAAAGGAAAAAGATAACATGGCCTTCAAGCTTTGCTGAGATCATTCGTTGATCCGGTGAAATAGAAAGTTCAATGAATTCCTGGCCTTTTTGACACATGCGGTACAATTCAGCGAGCGCTTTCTTAGAAAGACATACACCTTTTTCTAAAAAGGATTCAGGCATTTCACAAATAATGTCACAGCATGATAAACGAAAACCATCGCTCCCTACAAGCCTTAGGGTTTTTTCATCCAGCTTATGCAAATAGCCGACCGTGCCATAATTTCTCGGGCTTTCTGGATTAATACAAAATTGAACCTGCTCAATCATGTAGGCAAATTGGCCGCAAGGAAGAATAGCTTTCTGAACGTCGCCTCCAAAATCGGGCTCTTCTCTCCAAACCACTTCCTCGATAAGGGGAAGCTTCATACAAATCTCTTGAGAAGGGCCTCCCATGACCACAAGGCTTGCTTTCTCTGTTTTGAGATGTACGACCCCTTTAGGGAACTCACGAATGATGTCGATGAAAAGTTTAGCTGGGACAAAAGCCAAACCTTCTTCTTCGATTTTGCTGGAATTTTGAACACTATAAGCAGCCATTGATTTATCAATGATGCTTAAAAAAAGATTCTGCCCTTCAATTTTTAAACCAAGTTGGGCCTGACTTCTTTCTTCTATAGCACCTTGTAGCTGCTCCACCATACGAGCTAACTCTTCTTGATGTATATGTATCTCCATAGCGACGATCCTTTGTAGCTCAGTTATCCACAGTTTTTTTGATCCCTACTATTATTCTTTAATATATATAAATATTAAATAGTAGTAGTAGGGTAGGTGAAAATCTGTGGATAACTTTCTTAATTAGTTGTTTTATCAGTTCTTTGTTGCTGTTTTCCCTGTGGATAACCCTGTGGATAACCCTGTGGATGAATTGTGGATAACTTTGGCTGCAAAAGGTTATCCACAGGGTTATCCACAGGGTTATCCACAGGGAAGAGAATTGGTTTGAGCTAATTGTCGCTCAATGGTGTCGATGTGGGTTTTCACCACTAAGTCTTCGGTTTTTTTGGCGGTTATTTTCTTTACCGCATGCATGACTGTTGTATGGTCTTTTCCTCCAAACTTTTCCCCGATTTCTGGAAAGGATGCTTGGGTAAATTTTCTTGCTAAAAACATGGCTACCTGCCTCGGCATAGTTAAGACTCTTTGTCTTTTTTGAGATTTAAGATCAGAGAGTTTGATTTTGAAATGATCTGCCACAACCTTTTGAATAATTTCTATGGCCATTTTTTTGTTTGGAGTTTCAGGGATCATGCCATTGAACGTTTCGCGTGCGAGCTCCATATCTAAGGTTCTGCCCTGGAGTGCTGCAAAAGCTGCGAGACGATGGAGAGCACCTTCTAATTCTCTAACATTTCTTTTTGCTTGAACTGCCAAGTATTCCGCTACTTCATCAGCCAGATGGATTTTTAGCTTTTCGGCTTTGGCCAACAGTATGGCAATTCTGTGTTCTACATCTGGTGGTTGGATATCTGCAATAAGGCCCCATTGGAAGCGATTGCGTAACCGTTCTTCAATGTCAGGGATGTCTTGAGGGAAGAGGTCTGAGGTGATGATGATCTGTTTTTTTGCTTCATAAAGGGTGTTGAAAGTGTGAAAGAACTCTTCTTGTGTGGTGGATTTATTTCCGGAAATAAATTGGATATCGTCCATCATAAAAACATCACAATGACGGTATTTTTGCCGAAAATCCCACATTTTATTATGACGGATACAATAGATCATTTCGTTCATGAAGCGTTCACTACTTATGTAGGTGACAATAGCTTCAGGGTTTACTTGCAGCACGCGGTTTCCTACCGCATGAAGTAAATGTGTTTTGCCTAAGCCGGTGGATCCATATAAAAAAAGAGGATTGTAGTTAACACCTAGGTTTTCAGCGACGTTGTAGCACGTTGCCAAAGCAAATTGATTACTCGGTCCGCGAACGTAGTTTTCAAAAATATAATTAGGATTTAACTTGGAGGAACGCGAGAGGGTTTGAGAGAAAACTTGGCTCTCTTGATCTTGTGTTTCCGTTGATTCGGTTGAAAAACTACTTGGCTCATGAATGGATGAATTATCAAGAGGTTGAGGCGCTTCTTCCTCTTGGTTAAGATCTTTTTCACTTTCTTTAATGAGATCTATTTTAAGAGAGAGGTAGTCAAATCCTAATTTTGTTTTACAGCGTTCTAGGGATTCAAGGTAATCACTTACAAGCCCTTGATAAAAAACCATATCCGGAACAACAAGGACAAGTTCATCATGGTTTTCGGTGGCACGGATGAAAATAGGTTGGATCCAGGTGCTGTAAGCTTGGGGCGAAAGTCTATGACGCATCTCTGTCTTGATATATTCCCAGTTTTTTCGGTCTATATCCATACTGGTCGTGGCTTCATGGCTGTTGCCGTATCTAGAAATGGGAAGCTCGTTTGCTTCTTGAGGAAATAATGACTTCATATAAAGCCCGATCTTTTCACACGATCTCATACTTAGCAGAAAGTCCGTTCTCACTTCGTCACATCAGCACCATGAGGCATGGATCGGGTGGCGGAAAAGGAAAGGTTCAATGTGAAGATGAGGATCTAGAATTATGCCAGTTTAAGTTGATGTTGCCCCTCGATGGATACGAAAATTTAGCATAGAGATCTCTTGATTGACAAGAAATTCCTGGGGGAGAATATAATGCGAAGAGCTGTTCACAAGTCTGTGTGAGAGAAACTATTTGGCTGCTGCCGAAACATTTTTTAAGTAATGCAGACTTTTTTGTTTAACTAGGGGCGGGTGCAGATGGACAGTGATTTAATTAAAGCATTAGCATACTTTATTGCGGCCAACGGACAAGCTGTTGGAACTTTGTGGATGGCGTTTAAGTTAAATGCTTATCTTGAAAAAGAATACCCCATATCCTATCCTTGGTCTTATATCGTCTGGCCGCTAGCCGTTGCTTCGGTTATTCAGCTCTATTATATGGTTATGAAAGCACTTATTAGGCTTGAAAAAAATAAGAAAAAATAAATGTTGGTGAGGTCTGCTTGTTCTCTTTTGCTAAAAAAACACTAGTACTATGTGTCGTGCTTTTGTTTACTTATTTCATTGTGAGTTTTAAAGGGATAGATCCTTTAGTGGCAGCGGCAATTTATGGTGCTTTAATTGTAGTACTGAACTGTTTAGTACTTTTGGCTTTGGGCTGGGTTTTTTTTCTACGAAAAACAGAAGCAATGACCACAATGACGATTTTTTTGATCTCAGCAGCTGTTTTGTTTAAGTTTGCCTGGGTTGGTTTTTCCATTTATGTGGGTTGGCACTATTTATCCCACAACCTGAATTATATGACGGGCGGAGCGTTTGTAACTCTTTTGATCCTTTCTTTACTCGCTAGTGTGGGGCAAAAGAAAGTGTTGGTTTGAAGGAGTTGAATCAGCGGAACTAATTTTCTTTGAATTTAGTGGTGATCTAAGATAAAGATCTTATTGGTTTTATGATGATCACCTTGCCTAAAAGTAAGGCGGATATAAGCGGCTATGAAAATAGGGCGAAGCATATGACGATAATGAAAGCCAGATCCATTCAAGTAGTCGACGCACTTAAAACGAGCGTGTTTGCGGGAGCTGCGTTTGTTTTGTGTACTTCCGAAGTTTTTGCCTCAGGCACACAAGTGCCATCTGTCATAGACTATTACGATCTCATCCTCGAAAAAGTTGGGTTGGGAGCAGAATTTGCACCAGTAGCCGCCGGGACTTTTACTCTTTTGGTTTGTTTGCTCAGCGGTCTAGTCTTCTCAAGTAAAATCCAGAAAAAGTTAGACACTTCCGATTTGGCCCCTGCGGAAAGCTTTTCACTTTTTCTTGTTCTAGAAAATATTTTAGAGTTTTTATATTCGTTATCTAAAGAGCAATTTGGCACACATTTCAGAGACTATATGCCTATGATCTCTGGTCTTTTTATTTTTATTCTGACAAGTAATCTTAGTGGTCTTGTTCCAGGCTTCCCGCCTACGACGGAAAGTTTTAGTGCGAATTTAGTCATGGGGTTGGCGGTTTTTGTTTTTTATAATTATGCTGGAATCAAGGAACATGGACTGGGTTATGGCAAGCAGTTTATGGGACCTTTCCTCATTTTAGCACCTATGTTTATTGTTCTTGAGCTCATAAGTCACGCTGCTCGTCCACTGTCGCTATCTTTCCGTTTAACTGCAAATATTTTCGGCGATCACCTTTTGCTAGGTGTTTTTAGCGGTATGGTTCCCTTTTTAGTGCCGGCGTTACTTTTGTTTTTTGGGTTGCTTGTGGCTTGTATACAAAGCTTTGTGTTTACGATGCTTTCGAGCATTTACATCAACATGGCTATTTCACATGATCATTGATCAGGTTTAGTCGGTTAAATTTTGAGGAATAGATTATGAACAGACTCCTTTCTAATGGTGCGGTGTTAACTTTAAGTGGCCTTTTTGCTTCTTTTTGCTATGCAGATGATGGCGCTGCTGTCGCTTCTCCTCTTGGTTTAGCAAAACTAGGTGCTGCTATTGCTATTGGTTTAGGGGCATTAGGTGCTGCTACCGGACAAGGTAAAGCAGCTAGCGCGGCACTTGAGGGTATTGCTAGAAACCCTGCGTCGAGGGGAGAGGTTTTTGTTCCCCTAATCTTGTCTTTAGTTTTTATGGAATTTCAGGCGTTGCTTTGCTTTGTAATTGCTTTGAATTTAGCGGGTTAATAGCCGTACTTAATAACGGCCCATCAAAAATGGCGGGAATGTTCCACGTGGAGCTTTCCCGCCATTTTTATTTGGAGACACAAAGTTAATGTTCCACGTGGAACATTTTTCTATTTTTTACCCTATCAAATACATAACCAGTAAAAGCAATTCTCCAATTCAATTTCTCTGAACAGAAGCCTATGTCGATGCACAAAAGGAAGAAGAGGAGTTAATGGAAGGAATGTGTACTCTCATTTTTCTTATTTTTAGGGTAAAAACGTCTTTATTTTAAAAAACAGAGCCTTTTTTTCCATTTTTAGCTAAAAAATAACAAAAATCCTCTTTTCTATAAAAATAGCTAAATTGAACATTTTTATTCTCGAAGAGATGTGAATTCTTTTCAGAAGAGTGTTTCTAACTAGAAATCTACTTCTTTCAAAAGTTTCTATATAAAAAGTAACTACCATCGAAAAAGAGAAGGATCTTTAAAATAAGAATCTATTTTGAGTGGTTTCCGACGCTTTTTATTGGATCGAGTTCAGGTGAGCCGAGTATCCCTACTCGTAGGCCGCTATTAGGAGTTTTTAAAGATAAAAAAGAAAATTCAAAACGAGAATGTTCCACGTGGAACATTCTCGTTTATTTTTTCTAAAAAGAAATGCTCCACGTGGAACAAAGAATCTAGATGGAAAGGAAAAGACAATGTTCCACGTGGAACATTGTCGCCAAGAAAACAAAAAATGGAATTATTTTGAAAAAAGATGTTCCACGTGGAACAATGTCGCCAGAAGCAGGGTTAATTTACCATAAAAAAATACGGAGTTTTAACATGATCACTACAGCGTTTGAGGGGAAAGAGGTTCTCATAGAGGAGATAATCCCTAACCGAGATCAACCGAGAAAATACTTTGATTCCGTAGCGATCGAGGAATTAGCTGAAAGCATTAAAATTCAGGGTATTTTGCAGCCACTCATTGTTTCATTTGATTCGCAATTTAAGAAATTCTTGTTAATTGCTGGGGAGAGAAGGCTAAGGGCGGCAAAAATTGCAGGCCTTGAGAAGGTTCCAGTCATTATTAAACAATGTGAACAGCAGGAAGCATTAAGGATTGCGTTGATTGAAAATATCCAGCGCTCCGATCTTAATATTATAGAAGAGGCGCAAGCTTTGAGATCTTTGATGAGAGATTATGGTCTATCACAAGAAGATTGCGCAAAGGTTTTAGGCAAAGAAAGGTCCACTATAAGCAATATCTTAAGGATGCTTAGTTTGCCGATAGAGGTCCAAGAAGATCTTATATCCGCAAAGATTACACCAGGGCATGGAAAGGCAATAGCAAGCCTTTCAGATAGGCTAATGATGACCAGAGCCAGGGATATCGTCATCAAAAGGGACTTGAGTGTTAGGAAAACAGAAGCTCTATGTAAAGCGTTCAAGATAAAAACGGAGCGTGGCGATGATTTTGAATCTTCAAAAGGTGATGAAGATGCGAATCTAGAGTATGTGGCGGATAGTTTAAGAACGCAGTTACGCACAAAAGTTAAGATCAGCGGTAGCGCGGAAAGAGGGAGGATTGAAATATCTTTTTTCTCGGGAGGTGAGCTGGCTAGGATTCTTGAATTGATGGGCGCTCAACTTTGATTCGTCTCCCCCACGCTTTTTTGTTTATTTTGTAATCAGGAACTTTTAATTAAAAATTTCTCGTCTTGTAAGAGAAAAGAAAATAAGATATGACCATTGCTTAACCTTCTAATAAGGTTATGAATCTTTCCAATCATTGCCAAAAAGAAGGACAAGGAGAATAGCATTGTCTTCTTTAAATTTGGTTCCTAATCCCCAGTTAATGGTCGCTCAAGCAGTGGTTTTTTTTGCTAATTTGTATGTAGTAAAAAGACTCATGGTAGAGCCGTTTTTAAAACTAAAAGAAAAAAGAGAAGAGAAGACGACAGGGAGTGATGTACTCGCTAAAAACATGATGTTTGAGTGTGAAAGAAAAGAAAGCGAAATAGAGAAAAAAACAGCTTCTTTTTTCCTGGAAAATAACGAAAACAGGAAAAAAATAAAAGACGAAGCTAGAAAAAAACAGCAGCAGCTCTTGTCGCAATCTAGAGAGGAGAATGAACAAAAAATCATCTCCTACACAAAAGAATTGCGCGATTCTTATGAGCAGGAAAAGAAAAAAATAGGAAGCGCTGTAAATTCACTATCTGAAGAGTTTTATAGAATAATTTTGTCATAGCTATTTGGATGTTATATGAATGAGCATTTTAATTGGTTATCTGGATTTGTTCTCCCCTATTTAAATTTTTTCATTTTTCTATCTATACTGGTTTTTTTTGCCAAAGCTCCAGTTAAAGAAATGATCAGAAAAAAACGCACTTCGTTTGAAAATTTGCTTTCTCAGGCAAATAACGCAAAAGAGGAAGCGATAAAAAAAACCACTGAATTAGATCTAAAATTATCAAAACTAGACCTTTTATTTGAAGAAAAAAGCAAAGCGATTGTTTTAGAAGCCCAAGTTGAAGCGGATAAAATTGTTGCTGAAGGCAAGCGTCAGGCCGAAGTTCTGAAAGAAGACGCGATGAGATTGGTTCGTGAGGAAGCTTCTAAGCTAAAGGCGTCATTACAGAATGAAATTTTAGCTGAAGCAAAATCAGCATTGCTTAGCAAAATTAAAGAAGAGTTATCTGCAGAAAACAAGGACTTTTTTGTTAATAAACAAATTAAAGAGCTGAGTCGTTTGGCTTCTCTATCTTGAAATTTTTGAAGAGATAAACATGAAAGTTAACGCAATCGCTATCCGCTATGCTAGAGCCTTGATCAAGTTAATGGGAACAGATGATGTAGTCGTCAAACAAAACATGGAGGTGTTCAAATCCCTCAACTCTCTTTTTGAGATCAAGGAAGCAACGGACATCCTTAAAAGCCCTGTTATGCCATTAAAATTGAAAGCAGATTTGTTAGCTCTCGCTTTCAAGAAAACGCAAACTGCTCCGGCCTTTACACGCTTCATAGATGTCATTTTAAGTTCACAAAGAGTTCAGCTTATTCCAGAGATTTTTTTAGCTTATAAGCAACAGATGGATGTTCATCACAATATTCTACATGCTCACATAACTTTTAGTGGGCAAGTGAAAGAAGAGCATGAAAGGGAGCTTAAATCTCAATTAGAGCGACTATTTAGGAAAAAAGTTGAGGTCAGCAAAAGCATAAATCCCGATCTTTTAGGTGGTTATGTCGTTAAAATAGGCCACTATTTGTTGGATTCGAGTCTAAAAACAAAAATCGAAACATTAATAAATAATGCAGCCGCCGTGCAGGAGCATACGTAATGGAAAAGATTCAAGTCGAAGAAGTCAGTCGTATTATTGCTGAGAGAGTTAAAAATTTTGGCAAAACCGTTGAGCTCGAAGAGACTGGAACTGTCATCACCGTGGGTGACGGGATTGCTCGTGTTTATGGGTTAATGGGAGCAATGGCCGGTGAGTTGGTTGAGTTTGCAAGTGGTTTAAAAGGGGTTGTTTTAAACTTAGAAGCAGATAACGTCGGTATTTGTTTGCTTGGAAGTAGCTCTGAGGTAAAAGAAGGCGAAATAGTCCGAAGGCTTAAAGAAATCAACTCTGTTCCTGTTGGAGAGGCTCTTCTTGGGCGTGTTGTAGATGCTCTTGGTGTGGCTATAGATGGTAAAGGTCCAATTGAAAGTAAACAGCGTTTAGCTGTTGAAGTTAAAGCTCCGGGAATCATAGCCCGTAAATCAGTACATGAGCCGTTACAGACAGGGATAAAGTGTATTGATACCATGACACCGATTGGTCGTGGTCAAAGAGAATTGATTATTGGTGACCGGCAAACAGGAAAAACCGCTGTTGCCATCGATACAATTATCAATCAAAAAGGCAAAGGTGTTTTTTGTATCTACGTTGCAATTGGGCAGAAGGCTTCAACTGTAGCAAGTATCGTGAACCGTCTTAAAGAAACCGGAGCTTTAGAATATTCTATTGTTGTCGCTGCAACAGCTTTGGACCCGGCTCCTATGCAATTCTTAGCTCCTTATTCTGCTTGTCGTATGGCCGAATATTTCCGCGATAAGGGACAGCACGTTTGTATTATTTATGACGATTTAACAAAACAAGCAGCTGCATACAGAGAGCTTTCGTTGTTACTACGTCGCCCTCCAGGAAGGGAAGCTTATCCTGGGGATGTTTTTTATCTCCATAGCCGATTACTTGAAAGAGCCTGTAAACTTAGTGATTCACTAGGTGCTGGTTCTATTACGGCATTTCCGATTATTGAAACTCAAGCAGGTGACATTTCCGCATATATTCCAACCAACGTAATTTCTATTACAGATGGTCAAATTTACCTTGAATCAGATCTGTTTTTTGCGGGGATCAGACCTGCTATGAATGCGGGTTTATCTGTTTCTCGTGTAGGTGGGGCTGCCCAAATTTCTGCAATGAAATCTGTAGCAGGAAAATTACGCTTAGAGTTGGCACAGTATAATGAGCTAAAAGCTTTTGCTCAATTTGGTTCAGACTTAGACGAGTCCACTCAAAAAACATTAAAAAGAGGGGCTATTCTGGTTGAAGTGCTAAAACAAGCTCAATATGAGCCTCTCGATGCAGCTATACAAGTAACCATTATTTACGCTGCAACCAATGGTTTCCTTGATCAAATCGAGTTAAAAAGATTAGGCTTATGGGAGCAGGATTTTATTGAATTTTTAAAGAATAATTATGAAAAAATGCTAGATAAAATCCGCAACGGAAAGAAACTTGGTGAAGTTGAAGAAGAGATAAAAAAGGCATTAAAAGAACACAAAGAAAGGTTTGCAAACTAATGCCAAGCTTAAAAAATACGAAGCGTAGAATTGTCAGTGTTAAAAGTACTCAAAAAATTACGCGGGCTATGAAGCTGGTCTCTTCGGCAAAATTTTCCAGAGCTAACCAGGCTTTAGCGAAGGCGGTCCCATCTTCCAAAGCGTTTTATAATATGCTCTGTCATTTTTTGAAGTCCTGCAAACAAGAAGAGCGAGAAGTTCTACTAAATAAACGAGAAGAGAAGAAAAGTTTACTTGTCGTTATATCAACGGATCGTGGTCTTTGCGGTGGATTGAACACCAACTTGTTTAAATTATGCAATAACTTCATTAAAGAAAAAAAATTAAGCGGAGTTGAGATCGATCTCGCTTTATGGGGCAAAAAAGCGGGTAATTATGGGAAAAATTCCAAGTTTCATATTCTTGAAAAAGAAGAAAAAGTTTTGGATAGGCCGAAGTTTCTTTTTTGCAAAAATCAAACAAAAAAATTCTTTGGCTTCATTCGTAGTGGTGTTTATGATCGGATCTATGTTGCCTATCCCGTTTTCAAAAATGCAATATCACAGCAACCTTTAGTAGCAGAGTTGCTACCTATTGCTTTTGATGTAAAAAGCGAGATTTTTAGTACTTCTAGTGATGTTTCTGCTAATAGTAGTTTGATTGAACCATCGAGAGAAGTGATTGCAGAACAGATGTTTGAATCATATGTAGCAGGACAGTTGTTTAGAGTTTTGCTTGACGGATCTTGCTCTGAGCATGCGTCTCGTATGACAGCAATGGATAGTGCAACGAGCAATGCAGATAAAGTCATTAAAAACTTAACTTTAGAATATAACCGGGCTCGACAAGCGTCTATTACAAAAGAGCTTATTGAGATAACCAGCGGTGCAGAGGCGTTGTAGAGAAATCTAGTTAACTTTTTTACCCAATGGGGTTTTTATGTTGGAAGGTTTTGGTAAAGTTGTACAGGTGATGGGCCCAGTCGTAGACGTGGAATTTCCGGAAGGAAAGGTCCCAGAAATTTTCAATGCTTTAAAGCTTACAAATAAATCTATAAATGATAGTGAGGAGAACTTAACGTTAGAGGTGGCTCTCCACCTTGGGGATAATGTGGTTCGCACCATTGCTATGGATAGTTCAGATGGGCTTTTTAGGGGAGAGAAAGTTCGAGATACTAAAGAGCAAATATCAGTTCCTGTTGGTAAAGAAACTTTAGGTAGGATTCTCAATGTTACAGGAGATCCTATTGATGAAGCTGGTCCCATCAAAAATGAAAAGCGTTATCCTATTCATCGCTCTGCTCCTAAGTTTACGCATTTAAATACAAAACAAGAGATTCTTATCACCGGTATTAAAGTGGTCGATCTAATGGCTCCCATGTTAAAAGGGGGAAAGATAGGTCTCTTTGGTGGCGCGGGTGTAGGTAAAACGGTTTTGATTCAAGAGCTTATTCACAATGTTGCGACTCACCATGGTGGCTATTCGGTTTTTGCTGGCGTGGGAGAAAGAACCAGAGAAGGAAACGATCTCTATCACGAGATGAAGGATTCTGGGGTTCTCAGTAAAACAGCCCTTATTTTCGGTCAGATGAACGAGCCACCTGGAGCACGTGCCAGAGTCGCTTTGAGCGCTCTCTCGGTTGCAGAGTACTTCAGGGAAGAAGAAAATCAGGATGTACTACTTTTCATTGATAATATTTTCAGGTTTACACAAGCCGGTGCAGAAGTATCAGCTCTTTTAGGACGTATTCCATCAGCTGTGGGCTACCAACCTACTTTGGCAACAGAAATGGGTGAGTTACAAGAAAGAATCACTTCAACAAAAAATGGTTCTATTACCTCTATTCAAGCTATTTATGTTCCTGCAGATGACTACACAGATCCAGCTCCAGCGACAACTTTTGCTCACCTTGACGCTTCTATCGTTCTTGAAAGATCAATAGCCTCTTTGGGTATTTATCCGGCTGTAGATCCATTAGCGAGTAGCTCGCGTATTCTCGATCCACATGTTGTGGGAGAGGAGCATTATAAAGTAGCGTTTGGTGTTCAAAAAGTTATTCAGAGCTATAAGGATTTGAAAGATATTATTGCCATCTTAGGGATGGATGAACTTTCAGAAGAACAAAAACTTACGGTTTCACGAGCAAGAAAAATCGAAAGATTTTTCAGTCAGCCTTTCTTTGTTGCTGAGCAATTCACTGGTACTCCAGGGGTTTTCAGTGATCTCCAGGAAACTATCAGAGGTTTCAAAGAAATTCTTGAAGGGAAGCACGACGATATTCCGGAACAAGCGTTTTTATATGCTGGTAGTATTGATGAGGTAGTTAAAAAAGCGAAACCTCTTTCATAAATAGTCTCGCAGCGTTCGTAAGGGAGAATTTAAAGTGGAAGTATTAGAGGTAAATCTTTTTTCACCCTCACAAAATGTGGGTCATTTTAAAGCGAAGAATATTATTGTTCCTGGTGTGTGGGGCTATGTAGGTATTTACTACAATCATGCCTCTTTGATTTCTGAATTGAAGCCAGGAACCATTCAGGTTGAAGATGAAAATGGACAGACGCATTTTTTCTTTATTTCTAAAGGGTATGTAGAGGTTTGTAAAAATAAGGCTACCATTTTCTCAGATGACTTTGAAACACAAGCAAGTATCGATGTTAAAAGGGTCGAATCCGCTGAGCAAAGAGCGCAAGAAAGACTCCAGAAACGAGGGGATGAAGAAATCTCGATCCCGAGGGCTTTGGCTGCTTTAGAGCGTGCTAAAGCCAGACGGGCTTTACTTGAGTTACAAAAGAAGTCTAGTTGATGGCTTCTGTGAGTGATTATTCATTTACAGCATCCGAAAACAAATACTCTTTATTTTGGGATGCTTTTGGTTTTTGCTCACCCTATTCAGGCATTTATCAATACGCTTCCAACTTAGCTAATGAATTTGCGGATACGCAAACCAAACCCATTCCTATTCTGGCTAAAAGTGAAACCCCTCCTGCCTTTCCCTATGTAAATACAGTATGCGTAGCGGCAGAACAAAATTTCATATCGCAGAAGTTTAAGATTTTATGGATAAAGAATAGTTTTGAGACGGTTAGAAATCATTTGAAAAACGATGAAAATCCATTCATTTTTCATGGTTTAGCCAACATGAATATACCTGGCTCTTCTATAGATGAGAGTCGAGGTTCTTATGTTTTAACTGTGCATGACCTCATCCCTCTTTTGGCTCCGAGGCAAGTTTCTTTACCTTATTTTTTACAGTTTTCCTATCTACTGCCCAGAGCATTAAAAAAAGCTACAAAAGTAATTTGCGTATCTTCTTGGACTGCTCGAACGATTGAAGAAAGATACCCTTGGTCGAGAAATAAGATTGAAGTTGTAAAAAATGGTGTGTCTTTACCAAAGAATTACGAAGGTAAAGGGTTAGGTGAGCGAAAAAATGAAAAATCATGCAAAATATTGTTTATTTCTCGTTGGGAACCTTATAAAAGATTTGAAATAATCGATGAAATTCTAAAAAAAACAAAAAATATTCACTTGGACTTAGTTACGGATTCGGTAGGTGCGAAATTTTTCCAATCTAAAAGAAGTGCATATGAAAACAGAATTCGCATTTATGTGAATCTCTCTAAAGAAGAATTATTGGAATTATACATAAAAAATGATGTTTATGTTCATCCGAGTCTTTTGGAAGGTTTTTGTCTCCCAGCTTGTGATGCTTTGAAATATCAGCGCCCAGTAGTTTATTGTCAAGGCAGTGCTGTTGAGGAGGTGGTGGGCCCATGCGGTCTAGGGATATCTCCACAAGCCTCTGTAGATGAGTGGATTAATGCTATAGAAGCTGTGAAAGAATGGAAACGACAAGACCTTTTCATAAATAATCTGCAAAAACATTTAAATTTATTACCCTCCTGGAAGGACTCTTCCCTAAAAATTAAAGCTATTTATGATAAAATCGTGGATGGATCGCTATAAAGGAAGACTATGAGTAAACCATTGAGCCTTGAGTCGGAGCATCCGTCGATACTTATAACCGGTGGGGCTGGTTTTATCGGTCAAAATCTAATTAATCATTTAAGCAAAAGCATGCCCATGCTTCTTCTTTATCGAAGAAGGATTCCAGACGTTGGGAGCAATGTTTATTCGGTGTATTCTGATTTGCAATCGAGAGAACAATTCATAGGCTTTCTTAGAAATATTGATACGGTGGTCCATCTTGCTTGGGATCGCAGCTTTTTTGGGAGTTATGAACGTATACGGAATAACAAACCTGAAAAAATAACTGAAAATATTTCGGCTCTTAGAAACATGATAGCTGCCATGGAATATACTAAAACTAAAAGAATTATTTTTTTAAGTGCTATTGGTGCTGAAAAAAATTCAAAAAATCCATTTTTACAAGAAAAATACCAAGCTGAACATGAAATTTTAAATTCTTCGATACCTGAAAAAATTATTATCAGGGCTTCGATGGTGTTTGATGGAAGTATTAGCGGCGGGAAATTTGTCAATTCGATTAGAAGATTAATGAAACTTCCTGGATTATATCCAATTCCAAGAAATCGCAGTAAAATGAGTCCGCTACATGTAGATGATTTGTGTATGGTTATCAAAAAAGTAATACATTTTAAAATGAGCGATTCTGCATCTGTTTTAGATGTGGCTGGTCACGAAGTTTATCGGATTGATGAGCTACTAAAAATGGTCTCAGATAATCTTCAAGAATATAGATTACCATTAGGATCTTTGTTGGGAGATTTCTTAATCTCTATTATAGAGAGGGATTCAGAAAAAAAAGAAGAATCTATCCCTAGATTGAAATCATTTTTAGGTCTTGGTCAATGCAGTGGTGATGCTATAAAAAATAAAAACCCCCTTGCGGAGGTTTTGCCACCAAATATGAAAAGCTTCAAAGAACACTTGTTTCAAGTTGCTGAAATTTCTAGTAGCAGCAGAGATAGAGTTTAATTGATACTTAAATCACTGAGACCATTACGTAAGAAAGTAGGGATCTCAATTTCATCAATGCTTTCAGAGAATTTCATTCTTTCTGCAAGCTCTAAAGCTTCATCTATCTTTTTATCTATTTCATGACTTAAGTTTTGAGAATGATTTGCTATTGTGGGTTCTTCTTGGAACTCGATAGTTTCTATTTTAGAGGCGAGATTACTTTCTTCTTGAATGGAAATGTCGAAAGAGTGGTTGATTTTATCAGAAGGGCACTCTGCTTTAAAAGAAGTGGGATTAGAAGGTTGCAAGTCCGAAAGTTTTTGAACTTGAGTTTGTGAAGAGAATATAGGTTCTTTTAAAATGGTTTCTTGAAAAACAGGTGGAGCCGCTGTAACTGACTTCTCTTCTTGTTTAGCTACTGGTGCATCTTTTGATGTTTTTGGTAATTGCTGTGTAGGTGTTTTATCTTTAATATCTCGATGCTGATGATTTGCAAATCTTGGAGCGGAAGCGTAGTTGTTTCCGTAAGAGTAATTATTAAATTTTTGAGTGAGCACTCTTTCTTTTGTAAATACTGGTTGTGGGTTGTTGTATACAACATGCTCTTGCTTATCATTTGGAAAACCAGTTGCAATAACAGTCACTTGTATTTCGTCGGTGAATGATTCATCAATAACAGCACCGAAAATAATGTTAGCATCTTCGTGAGCGGCTTCTTGAATAATAGTGCATGCTTCGTTTACTTCAAGTAAAGAAACATTTCTGCCAGCTGTGATATTAATAAGGATCCCAGAAGCTCCCTCAATATCAATATCTTCAAGCAAAGGTGAGGAAATAGCTTGGTTTGCAGCTTCTACAGCTCTATTTGGTCCACTAGCTCTACCGATACCCATTAAAGCTTGACCCATGCACGACATCACTGTTTTCACATCAGCGAAATCAACGTTAATGGTTCCTGGAATATTGATGATATCACTGATGCCTCTTACTGCATTGACAAGCACTGCATCAGCCATTTTAAATGCATCCATCATGCTTAGATCAGGTGTTGCAATTTGTAAAAGGCGTTGATTAGGAATAACGATAAGGGTATCTACGTTTTCACGTAATCGTTCGATACCAATTTCAGCATGAATTTTTCTTCTTTTACCTTCAAATCCAAAAGGCTTAGTAACTACACCAACAGTTAAAGCTCCTAGCTCTCGTGCTATTTGAGCTACTATAGCAGCTCCACCTGTACCTGTACCACCACCCATACCTGCGGTGATAAAAACCATATCAGCACCGATCAACGCTTCTTGGATTTCATGTCGATCCTCTAAAGCTGCATCTCTACCCACATCAGGATCAGCTCCTGCGCCTAAACCCTTTGTGAGTTCTTTTCCTATTTGTAATTTAAAATCAGAAAGAGAAAATTTCAAAGATTGAACATCGGTATTCAAACAAATGAATTCAACACCTTCTATGCCGTTTTTTATCATTGTGTTTACGGCATTTGTCCCTCCTCCACCAACACCGATGACTTTAATTTTTGCTCCTGGACTTGGTAAGTCGCTTAATAGCAGAGCCTTATGCTTCTGCCTCTGTGAGTGTTGATGACCTTAAAAAAGATCTAGGTGTTGTGATTGCAGATATTGGAGGTGGTACAACCGATGGTATTATTTTCAAAGGTGGTCAACCTATACGGGTTTTTACCATTAATATCGGAGGAAAGATATTTACTAACGATCTATCTATTGGACTTGGGATTTCCTTTGATGAAGCAGAACGAATTAAGGTGATTTTAGGTTTAAAAAGCCATGAAAATCATCATGCTATAAAAATAAAAGATATACACGGATCATTGATCACCATCAATAATCAGTATGCTCATGAAATTTTAAAAGCAAGAACCGTTGAACTAGGACGGCTTATTCTAAATGAAATTGAAGCTACTCATACCTATTTAGGCTCAGGAGTCTACCTCACCGGAGGTGGTTCCGAAATTTCTGGAATAGAAAATGTTATTTTTAAGAATAACAATGTCAGAATTGAAAAAGCGAAACCTCAAATTCCATTCCACAATATTTTGCCTATTACGCAAACGAAACCAGAGCAAAACCAGAATTCATACGTTTTAGCTTCTAAATTTGCTACAGTAGCAGGTTTGTTATATTTAGATTTACTTCATAGGCATAACTTAATTGGTATGAATAAATCTTGGAAAATAAATAAATACCTGCAATATTTCGTCGCTTGGGTCCGTGAACTATCGTAATTATTTAAAACCACAACATGCCTCTCTTTA